>Ga0111203_151_pt1 | contig 20327 bp, 15 predicted proteins | sample DeeMarSWOR324_28_FD_80373 | JGI IMG/M metagenome (GOLD analysis project Ga0111203, IMG submission 80373) | candidate division Zixibacteria bacterium SM23_81 | reverse complement strand
TAAGACAATCCCTCTCCCACCGAGCTGGCATAACCATCGCCATGTCCAGTGTCGGGGATGGTGCATGCATCTTGCGAGGTTGAGTCCACCCCCAGGTAGTCGTATGGGAATTCGCCCGACGAGAAACTGCCATAGCCATAATAGCGATCCCAAAAGTAATCCTGAGCCGAGAGAAACAGGTTGCCGCCGCCGTCCAGATATAGAGCCAGCTCGACCTCGTCGTTGGCAGTCAAGGTCCAGCCGGGCTGATTATAGACCTCACCGGTAAACCAAACCACGGCCTCATAGTTCTGCATCACCGTATGATCGGGACCGTCTTCGCCGCCGGTATCCTTCTCCACCACAGCGTAAGTATAGCCGCAGGAGTCTAGAGCATCGGTGAAGTATGACAGCAGAGCGTGATGTGGTGTCGTTAAAGGCGTTCTCGTCACCTGCCAGATCCGTCCAGGCGGTCAAGCTCACCAGGCCAGTAGTATCGGGTGTCCATCCCAGATTGACATCCTTCTCCTGCTGGGAGAGTAGGGTATCAATGGTTGTGGCACCTGAATCGCCGGTGTCCGTCATCCAGTATAGGTCGATGCCAGTCTCGTCATTGGCCCCGTAGTTCCTGACGGTGGCAGCAATATCGCTATGGCCGACCATCTCGTACCCGGGGACGATAGCATGGACGCCCACGTCGTGCACGGGTACCTCGAGTCGGTGGTCCTCGACCTCGCCGTAAGGACTCTGCTGACAATACTGGTTGAGGGTAGAACTGTAGTGGAGGCGAAATCGTGCCCATATGAAGCTGAGGTTGGTTGCATATGATGGAACGGGGAAGGTGATGTTGTAAGTCTTGGTGTTGCCATCCCAAGTGCTGGGATCTATGGAATATCCACAGATGGCGTTTTCGCCGGCATCATCCCAGTCATTATCCCTGTTCCAGTCGAACCAGGCATCGAGGTATAGATTAGGAGGATAACGACCACCATCCCACTGCGATACAGATATAGTGACATCCACGCTGCAAGTATCGCCCGGCCAGTACGGCGTGTTGAAGACCACTCCGTCGTCATACAGGTCATTGTTCACCTGGTGAGAGTTGAACTCCAGATCGACGTTCTCGCCCAGCCATTCATAAATCGCCTCAGAGTTGATATGGCGGGCACCGTCGCTTTCAAAAAGGGAGCAATACGGAGGATCCGGGGCATCGCCGTAGTCGGCGTAGTCACCAGCGAGTGCAAATTGCGCTGTAAAAACCGAGAGGCTAAATATTGCCAATAGAAATGCTGCTTTTTTCATCTGACCCTTCCTCCTTTCAAAAGAAAAGGTTTTAGGATGCTCCAATGAGACATATGATTTTGAAAGCCAATGGCTTCTAAAAAAGCTGCTTTGTGGCTATTCTATTTTTCTAGAATAATTTTTATCATCAACCACAAGCAAGACAGAGACGGGTGCCGAAAACCTCGGTTCCAGAGGTTATAGGATCACATCCTCAGCTTTTCGCATGAGGAAGTACGCCTTAATTTTTCGGCACCCGTCCAAAATTGCCGTATGGTCTTGATCTTTACGCTGCAACAGGACTATTTGACTCCGCCCGTTGTCCCCCTGTCGAACTCTCCCACACGGTTGGAATCCTCGGCAAGGTTGCGGCTGGGATCTGTCGCCTTAACCACGTAGAAATAATTGGTTCCCACCGTCCCGGCGGCGCTGGGATCCAAATATGAAGTCCCCTTGGTCTCGCTGATGGAATCCCCGCCGGCAGGTGTAAAACCAGGATTCGTATTCCGGTAAACCACATAGTGATCGATTGCCACGTTATCCTTAGCGTGGGACCACTCCAGGTAGATATCGCTCACTGAAAGCTGGGCCGTCAGATCGCCGATGGCCGAGGGAGCCACCGGATCCTGGTACCAGAAGCCGGCTCCCACGCCGAAGTTGGTGCTGGCAGATGGCCCGATGGGTGTGGACTGGCCCAGGGTGGACTTCATGGCGAAGTTGGTGGAGCTGGCCTGTCCGCCAGCGGAGCCAAGTACCGAGGTGACCAGTTGGGTTTCGGCTGAGACAGTCGCGGTCAAGATAACCGAAAACAAGAGTACACATGTTACTGAAATCAGATAATCGTTGAGAATTTTTAAGCTTAGATTTCTTCTCATCATCTTACTTTTCTCCTTTCAGCTACTATGTGAGCAGTCGACCCATTGATTTTATGAATGATCTAGCTTACCTCCTCCGTTAGACTGTTTAAAGTTTTCTAATAGCAATCTCTGCGCGTGGGAGTCAACGATAGTGGTTTTTTCGAAGAGGCCTTCAGTCAATGATCTTCTGGCTGTCACTACTCCCCAATGGTCACCGCGCCCACAGGGGCCACAATCGTCATGGCCTTGTTGATTTCCATCGGCTCATCGTAAGATCCTTTGACAATGCTCAGTTTCCCACCCTCAAGCACATCGATCACTCCTTCAGCCACCGTGTCCCAAGGTCTAAAAACCGTCCCGTCCTCTTGGATAACCGTATGACCTTTGTCCACATACACAACGCTATCGCCTGGGAAGGTCTGAATGGCAGCTTCTAGGCTATCATTCTCAAAACTGGTGCCAGCATTTGCCCCAAAGCCCGCTGGACCACACCCACCATGTGTGTGGATACCTAGAGTTAGGGTCGAACCAAAGGATATCACAGGACCGCCGGAGTTGCCCGTCATGGTATCAACACGATATTCCCAATAGGAGTCCGCAGGGCCGTCTACGGTTTCTCCTTCATTCGGCCCTGCATGCGTCTGCTGGGTTCGGTTAAATAAATTATAACCACCAGTGGTACCCAGAGGATCGTCATCTACGCCATAGCCTGTGATGCGAATGTTACCTGGATTGCTATCGCGGGACATACGGTAGAACGCACCCTGTACCTGCGGAGGAAGCAAACCAGTATTGCTGTTGGGACTGACGTTAAAAACCGTCCAATCATCTCCCAGGCCGTTATCGTGAAAGTCGATACTTCCAGGGATGACCGCGTATTGGTCGTGAGGGTGAGCAAAATTCGTAGTCCCGTTGCTGTCCGAAGGGGGAATATTAAACTCCAATACGTCTATCATCCCAGCGCAGTGTCCGGCAGTCAGATAGGCTCCGCTAGAGGTTATCCAGCCGGTACATTTAGACGCAGAGTCGGCGCCAACAATCCAAATAAAGCGACCTATGGCATCGTCCTCTGAGGGAACACGATCATCGATGATGTCACAGATATCTTTTGATCCTTCTATCCAGTTGTTGCTCTCGTGTTCACCGACCATAATTTCCCGCACCTCAAAGAAGATCCCTTTGTCTCCGGAGGCAACATGCAGCTCCACCTCTAAGGCATCGCCGTTGAAAAAGGCAGAGGCACTCTGCCACTGTATCAAACTTATAGAGTTAAGGCGCTGCCAAGCTCCGTCTTCAAGAGAGGTTATGAGAAGATAGCTTTCCTGACCAAGGTTGCACTTGCCGAAGTTCAGCCGAAGCCATGGAGCTTGGGGAACTCGAATGACCTCCCTAAATGCCACAACGTGCTTTTCCATCTGGCCATCTTGCACACCGGAGTTCACTATATGCACTTCAGTGTGGCACGGCATAGACGCTGGTTGCGCAAAGCAAGTGACAGCGGCCAGGAATGTCAGCCAGAGGATTAAGCCCCAAATTACATGCATGTTTATCTTATTCATGGCCAAAATCCTTTCTTGAAAACAAGATATGGTGTGTCGCTTGTCTCATACGCAACTATTTATTGTAGGTTTACCAGCACAAGAACAAGACCTTCTCCCTCTTCTAGCGTGCTCATCGCCTTGCCAATGATGGCCCCGTGCGAACGGTCTCTATCTGTGGCTTTCATGGCATGGCCCGGGGTGCTGGAGGTGGTCAGCAGATCTCCCGGCTGAATGGCACCGTTGGAAGCATCGGCCAGGGCATACACCCGGCCGCTGAGGGCCACATCGCGACCATCTTCAAGTGCACCCGGCTGGCTGAGTGTAATGCCGGGATTGATACCGCCTGCCCCACTTACCACGCCCGCCACTCGGTGATCGTAAGGCTGCCGGCTCATCCGCAGTCTCCCTGGATTCTGATCGTCGATCACCACCAGAGCCCCTTCCGGGATACTCCTCCCATCGGACATGGCAAAAGGCTCGGCGAGGTCTGAGCCGCCGGTGATGGTGAGTATATCGGTGGTCGTGGTACCTTTGACCTCTAACTTGGTACCTGGACTTGTCGTCCCAATGCCGACACGGCCGGAGATGACCACATCGCCTTCAAATATGCCTGCTTTATCATCGGTACTATCAACCTCTGCATAGAGGGCTGGACCGCTGGAGTTGTAGAAGTGTCCAGCATAATGGACCGGACTCTCAGCACGTCCGTAGACTCCAGCTCCATCAGCGCTTGCGGATATATTGATATAACCATAAACCCCGTACTCAGCCATTCCATAGGCGGTGCCACGCACGCCGATTCCATTTGTGCCCTCAGCTCGACCATAGATGGCATCTTCCAGATCACTATCGGTCTGAGCACGAATCTCACCAGAAACATCCACCTTACCAGAAACATCCAGTGCATAGCTTGGACTGGTCCCGATGCCGACCTCGCCAGACGAACTGATCCATAGGCGGTTAGTCCATGCTGCTCCGTCGTCTTCGCTAGAGTCGAATTTGAGATTCCCGCCGTCGTCCCTGATCCTCCAGTCGATGTAGCTGGAGCCAGTTCTCTTTAGGATAAGACCCACCGGACTTGATCCGGAAGCGGTGATACTGACCTCGGGAGATGTATCATACATCTCTAGCTTGGAGCTCGGGCTCGTCGTTCCGATGCCCACGTTGCCGTCTTCTTTTATTGTCATTGCACTCGTTGGAGACGATTCCTCGCCCACCCTGAACAGGACAAACGTTTCACCAGCTGGTGAACCGCTGCCATCGTGCAGTGCTTCTAACAATAATGCCTTTTTGTTCCCCTCGCGCGAATGAGAGATGATGTGACCCCCGCTGGCATCATTATCTATGATCTCGATGTACTGATCAGAATCTCTCTTCGCCCTGATAGCTCCGTAGTGAACGTCCAGTTTTGAAGTTGGACTCGTCGTCCCGATGCCCACATTGCCCTGAAAATAGGCCTGCGAATTACCTCCCTGCGATGATCTGGACCGCAGGTAAAAATCGACGCCGTCGTTCTCATCCACTGCATAGATCGGGTAGGTGTAGACTGAATCGTCGTTATCGTAGTTGGAGATGTATAGCTTGTATCCTCCCGCATTGGCGCCGGTGTTTGCTACACCACTCAATTTGACTTGAGTCGAATCCCGTGTCATGATATGAAGGTCCGCTGTAGGATTCGTCGCCCTGATGCCGACGTTGCCGTCATTGTCTATGTAGAGGTTTTCTTCTCCATATTTTCCTATGAAAAAGCCTGTGGCTTCTGCCGTAGCTTCGTTCTGAACACCAATGTACCAGTCGTCCGATCGACCCCTTATGGAGATTAATTCGCTCCCTCCATCATAACCTGTACTATCACCTCCAACATTGACATCCCCTACGACATCTAAAGGCTGGCCAGGGCTCGTCGTTCCAATGCCCACCCAATCGGTTTCCGTCTCCAGCCGGACCACGGTGCCATCATCCACCCAACCACCACCTCCGCCCACACCGCTGCGGGCATAATCGGCACTGTCGGCCTCGGCAGCCCGGAAGGCATATCCCACCGCCACGATCCGCTGCCGAGGCGTCATCTCCGGATCACCACCCACCTGAACCCCCAGCCAGCGAACTGGATCGCTGAAAACCGCATCTGTGATGCTATTTATCTGACCCAACAAGACGTCAAAGATCCCTGCGGTCACCTGCACTGAGGGTTGAGTTTCGGTCCATATGGTGGATCCTCCCGTGGAATCGTCATAGATGGTAAAGGTCATGGAGACAGTGGTGTCCAAAGCGACACCACCTGCGTCGGTCAGTGTGCCCTGGTAGCTCATCAGGCCGGGCACTTCGGCCTTGGATCCCTGCGATTTTGGGCTCCGGATAAAAGAAATCCCGGACTTATCAGTAGAAACCGTCCGGGAAGCTTCAGTCTGTTCAGACTGGGTGGCGGAATCGCCAGCCAGCGCCGCTGTCGACAGCAGAACCATCGACAGCACGACCACAAAAGCTATCGCTTTCATGGATGCTCCTCCTTGAAAGGTGAAAGGTTTTAAACGAACGAGCGTTTACACGGAAGAAGCCATAAAACACCTCCTCTGCGAATATGGTGAGAGATTTTAGAAAATGGCGAATTAAAATAGGTGCTATTATAAGCGACCTTTTCTATCTGAACAATTTCGCAAAGTCATTTTACCACAAACCCTTATTTTTGTCAAGAATTTAAATTTTAAATTTTATAAGAGACGAAAAAAGGTGAAATAATTTTTAACTATCACTGTTTATAACTCGGTATTCTGGGATCGTGCATCGTGAACGATGTGGGGGCAAGGTGACATTGCCTTCGAGCCTTTAGCTTCCGTATCAGCTTTCACAACGACAAATGAGAAAGATCGTGATTCGTGTATCGTGAATCGTGGTTCGCAAAACCATGAACTTCAAATTTAGCTTTTCACGACTCATGAGTCTCGAGTCCCTCTTCCCTCACCCCTCAATCCTCACCCCTTCGTTTCTTCCTCTTGACAATCCCCCCACAAATCTATACCTTTACAACATATGTACGGGCACGGCGCGCCGTGCCTATACCGTCATTTAGGCACATTCTCAAAGGATCTCTCATGAATGCGCTCTCCATATCAGCCTTGGCCGTGCTGGCCCTTTACCTGGGCTACCGCTTTTACGGCGGTTGGATCGAGCGGCGCATCGTCGAGCCCAATGATGATAACCCCACCCCAGCCTTCTCCTGCAGCGACGGGGTGGACTTCTGCCCGGCGGAAAAGCCATTGCTGTTTGGACACCATTTCTCCTCCATCGCCGGGGCTGGGCCCATCATCGGCCCCCTGGTGGCCGTGGCCTACTTCGGCTGGCTGGCCACCATCCTGTGGATCGTGATGGGCAGCATCTTCCTGGGCGCGGTCCACGATTACCTGGCCCTGATGATCTCGGTGCGCCGCCGGGGTGCCTCCATCGCCGAGATTGCCCGCCGGACCATGGGCCGGGGAGCCAAAGCGGTCTTCTCCATCTTTTTATGGCTGGCCTTGGTGCTCATCATCACCGTCTTCGGCGTGGTGGGGGCCCAAACCCTGGTGCAGAAGCCGGAAATCGTCTTTCCCACCCTGATGATCATCCCTATCGCCATGCTCTTCGGTGCCATGACCTATCGGCTGCGCTTTCCCGTGGTCCTGGGCTCGTTTCTGGCGGTTATGGCATTGTTTGTTTGCATCTGGTTGGGATATCACTGGCCCATAGCTCTCTTGGGTCCGGTGCTGGGCCTGGAGCCGACCATGTTCTGGTTCGCCATATTGATGATCTACTGCCTGGTGGCCTCAGTGTTGCCGGTGTGGTTTCTGCTGCAGCCCCGGGACTATCTGAGCACCTACACCCTGTTCATCGGTTTGGTGTTGGGCTATCTGGGCCTGATCTGGGCCCGCCCAGCCATCAGCGCCCCAGCCTTCTCGGGGCTTACCTCGGACCAAGGACCGTTGTGGCCCATGCTGTTCGTCATCGTGGCCTGTGGGGCCATCAGCGGGTTTCACTCCCTGGTGGCCAGCGGGACCAGCTCCAAGCAGCTGGCCAAGGAGTCGCAGGGCAAAATCATTGGCTATGGCAGCATGATCACCGAGGCGGTGCTGGCCGTGCTGGCGCTGATGGTGGTCGCCGCTGGATTGTTCTGGAAGGCCCCGCCGGGCCTGGAGGAGTTTGGCTTTCAGGCCAACTTCGCCAAGGGTTGGATTGTGGCTTTCGGTACTGGGTACGGTCGGGTGGTGGGCCAGCTTCCCGTTATCAGCGTGACTGTGGCCATCCTGTTCGGCATGATCATGCTCAAAACCTTTGTGCTGACCACCTTGGACACGGCCACCCGCCTAGGCCGCTTCATTGTGACGGAATCCCTGGGCACCTCGGTGCCGATTTTTCGGCGCCGGCTGATCGCCGCCATGGTGACCATCCTGCCGGCCTTCTACCTGGGCTGGACCAACTCCTGGAAGACCATCTGGCCGGTCTTCGGAGCGGCCAATCAGCTCATCGCCGCCCTGGCCTTGGTGGTCATCTCCGCCTATCTGGTGGGGGTTGCCAAGCCCAATAAGCTCACCGTTTTGCCAGCGGCCTTCATGAGCGCCACCACCGTGGCCGCCCTGATATGGCTGGCCTTCAACAGCACATCGGGATTTTTCTTCACCGGGAAAACCACCTTGGGGGCGACGGCGGTGGTGCTGGTGGCGTTGGCGGGGTATATGGTTGTTGAAGGGGTCAGGGCGTTTCGAGGATTGAAGAAAAAATGAAGGGATGAATTTTCCCCTTGACAAGCCCAACATAAATTTTTATTATTTTAGCTAAAGCTAAAAATTATAGCTTATCCTATTTTGGAGATGAGCCATGCTCGAATTGACGGCAAGCCTGGAGGATTATTTAGAAGCCATTTGGATCATCGGCTTAGAAAAGAAGATCGTGCGGGTCAAGGATATCGCGAGGCTTCTTCAGGTCAAGGCAGCCTCGGTCATAGGAGCTCTGAAGATCCTGGCAGAGAAAGAATTGGTCATCCACGAACGGTATGGGTATGTGGAGCTGACCAAGAAGGGCGTGGTCAGGGCCAAGAAAATCTTTGAGAGACATAAAATCCTAACTAAGTTTTTTCATGAAATTTTAGGACTTTCTCTGGACGTGGCTACAGAAGATGCCTGTCGAATCGAACATCATATGCACAAAGAGACCGTCGATAGGCTGGTCGAATTCATGGAGTTCATCGAAACTTATCCCTTCAAGGAAAAAACTGGTTTTTCCAACTTTGGGGACTTCGTCAAGAAAGGCGCCGTGCGTGCCAAATCGCATCAGAAAACGGTTTAGAAGTGAGGCGAAAAATTTTTTGTGATAAAAGTTAGGGACTCCTAAAATATTTAGACAAATTTAACATAGGCCGAGCGTTTTGTCATTATTTCGAATCTAGATTAGGAAAGATTCGTTGCAAGCCTTGTGATGAGGTCTTCAATAAGGAGGAGAACGATGCTAAGCTTCCCAATGTTCACCATATGGTCGCTGTGGCTGGTCCTGGTTCCCATATTCCTCTTTGCCTGGGCTGGCATGGCCATAGGTGACAGGCTGCGGGGGGTGAAAATCGAGAACAAGGAGGATCACTGCAATGTCAAGACTGGCCTGTTTAGCATGCCGCCGCTCTTGGCGCTCACCGTTCTGTCGATTTTCACGCCCATCGTTTCCAGTCCATTGTTCTGGGTTGGTGTTGCCTTCATTTTTGTGGCAGGAATTCTATATGTTTTGTCAATTACAGCATTTATCAAAGCGAAACTCGGACTAAACACTGTGGGTATCTACCGGTTGTCCCGGAACCCGATGTATGTGGCCATGTTTTTAGTTATGGTCGCTTTTGCTTTTATGGCCTGGTCCCCGGCTGCGATAATGGGCATTCTGGCAGCCGTTGTGGCCCTGTGGAATGTGGCGGCGACCCATTGGATGGTGCTCAGAGAAGAGGGGTTTCTGGAGCGCAAATATGGGCAGAGGTACGCTGTTTATAGAGGGCAGGTGCCCAGGTATTTTTTCTTCGTCTGAAGGCACAGAGGTGACGAGAGAGTATGAACATCGAGACCGATCTCCCGGTTATCGGCAGTGGGCGGTGCAGAAATGAAGTTAAAAAAATTTTTTGGAATAGAAGTTAGGCAAACCTAAAAATCGGATTCGTTCAAGAGGAGGCTGGAGATGAGACCGTGAACCTAAAAATCAAGAATGAGTTGTCGACAGAGATGGAGTTCATCAGCATCTCAAAATTATAGTCTCCAAGGAGGCAGGAAGATGATGAACAAGCACTTTTTAACGATCATGGCGGCCGGGATGATAATTTTGTCAGCAACTGGAAATGCCTTTGCAGAGGAAACCGTCGGCTGTCCTCACAACGTGGGCAAGGGGAAAGTGAAAATACGGAGCAAGGTAGCATTTGTCCAGGCACAAGAATGCTACTCCGATGAAGTGTGGAAAGCCCTCCACGACCATTCACCATACTCGATAGATGACGATAAAATGGTTGATTTGCCCGAAGAGTGGCATCAGAGCGTGACTCAAATTGCCCTGGGAGTTGAATACGGGATTGTCGACAAACTGAGCTTAGGAGTCTTTTTCCCGTATGTGATCAAGGATTTAAGGCGACAGGTCTGGTCCCCAGCAGCCAAAAAGACTGTATGGAAGGAAATCGAGGACGATGGTTTGGCAGACATTTGGCTGTCAGCCAAATATCTGGTGTATTCAGAATCGCCCGGACTGCTGGGGTTGGATTGGGAGGATGGCCTTCTCCTCGCATTGGGTTACAAGCCATCTATCAGCTCTGACGAGAAGGTGAAAAGCGGCATCGCGAGCGGGGGTCAGGATTTCAAGCTGGTTCTCCTTTCCCACCCTCATTTTACAGAGGCACTTTTTCTATGCAGCGATGCATGGTACCAATTTAGGGGAGAGGTGAAAGATATAGATGGTTTTGCCAAGTCAGGGTGGGACCTGGGAGATAAATTTGGATATCGCGCCTTCATGGGCTGTGAGTTCTCGAATCATAGATTCGTCGTCATAGGCGGGCCTCAGGGCTGGCTGGCTGGGGGCAACCAAGAACGCGACGGAAGCGAAATTGAAGATAGCAGCACATATTCCCATAGTATCGTGGCCAAATTCCGCTGGCAGCCTTATGGTGATGAAGATGCGGGTTCCATAGACATTGGAGTAAGGATGCCCTATGCAAATAAGACTGCCTTTGCTCCCGTTGTCGTGCCGACCATTGGTTGTCGGATAAAATTTTGATGAAACAGTTGTTGACAGAAGATCATATCTGAATCTCTTTGAGCCGGCGCACCCTTCACAACCAGATCGATTTTGATCTTCGAGGATTATCTCACGAAAAAAATTGCCTCTGGTCATGAAATTGATTAAATTTGGGGATATTATCATAGGTTAGGGTGAACTCTGTGGGCAAAGGATGATGGCGTGCAATATACCCAACTGGGCAAAAAAGGTCCTATTGTCTCCACAATAGGCTTTGGCGCCTGGGCCATAGGTGGGGTCAACTGGGGCCCAACGGACGATGAGGTGTCCAAGAAAGCCCTGCATCAAGCTCTTGATCTGGGGGTGACCTTCATCGACACCGCCGACGTCTATGGTAACGGCCACTCGGAGAAACTCATCGCCGAGGTGTTCAAAGAGCGAGGCAAGGGGGACGTGATCGTGGCCACAAAGATGGGCAACGATTTCTACCACGCCGATGAGAGCGATGATACGGGCTTTGGCCCCATTCGTGCCAACTACGATCTTAAGTATTTAATATGGGCCGCGGAGCAGAGCCTCAAACGTCTTCGGCTGGAGACCATCGATATCATGCAGCTGCACAGCCCTACCACGGAATTGGCCCAGCGGGACGAGCCCTGGGAGGCTCTGTTGAGATTGAAGGAACAGGGCAAGATCCTGCATGCCGGCATCAGCATCATCTCCTTCGCCGAGACGGAGCAGGCTTTTTTGCTGGACGAGCATCATGATCTTTTAGACTGCATCCAGGTGCGCTATAACCTCTTGGAGCGAGAGGCGGAGAAGGAGCTGTTCCCCAAGGCTCAGGAACACGGCATCGGAGTCATCGTCCGCATCCCCATCTTATTTGGTCTGTTAACCGGAAAATTTAACCGACAGTCTCAGTTCGGCGAGGACGATCACCGCCGGCATACCCTCTCGCCGGAGAAGCTGGGCGAGTATCTCGACAAATTAGATGACTTGAAACCATTCTACGATCGCTACCCCGATCAGACCATGACCCAGACCAGCCTTCGCTTCTGCATCTCTCACCCCGCCTGTCACACCGCCATCCCCGGGGCCAAGACGCCGAAACAGGTGAGAGAGAATTGTGCGGCGTCAGATCTGGGGCCGTTTCCATTAGAGGAGATTCCGGAAGGTCAATAGCTGGCTTAAAGAACAGGATAAACCGTCGCAGGTTGGTGATGTGAATGAATTTTAAAGACAGAGTCGTTCTGGTGACCGGTGCTTCACGTGGAATAGGGCGCGCCATTGCCCAGGCCTTTGCGCAACATGGCGCAAAAGTTGCTGTTCACTATCATCGAGACATTGGTATGGCCGAGAAGACGATGAACGTACTTCCAGGAGGTCCGCACCAACTATTCTGCTGTGATGTTTCCGATCCCAACGAAGGGCAATCTCTCATCGAAGACATTTTGAAAAAGTTCGGCCGCCTGGATGTGTTGGTGAACAACGCGGGAATATTCAAAGCTCACCCCATCCAAAAGGTGAGTTATGAGCAATGGCTCGAAGACTGGCAGAGAACGCTGGCTACAAATCTAGTTGGTCCCGCAAATCTGATCTATTGGGCATCACAACATATGATCAAGCAGGGCGGCGGGCGCATCGTCAACATCTCCTCACGAGGTGCTTTTCGGGGAGAGCCCGAGGCTCCCGCATACGGGGCCAGCAAGTCTGGGCTAAACGCGCTGAGTCAATCCCTGGCCCAGGCACTTGCCCCGCACAACATCTTCATCACAGTGGTGGCTCCAGGATTCGTGGAGACGGAGATGGCCAGAGAGTTGCTTTCCGGTCCCGACGGTGAAAAGATCAAGCGTCAGAGCCCACTGGGCAGGGTGGCCCGACCAGAAGAGGTGGCTCGAACGGTCCTTTTTCTTGCCTCTGAGGGCTCGGATTACCTCACCGGGGCCATTGTGGACGTGAATGGGGCCTCCTATTTACGATCATAGCGTCTGTGACTTCAGCAATATATCGTTGTTGCATACATTACCCCCGCATTCACAATAAGGAGTCTTAACAGTATCCAAAGAGTTTCTCGATGCAAGATGTTGCAAGATGTTGGTAGAGAATCCCGAAGAGTGGCCATCTCAAACACAAATGGCGGAGGACATAAAGAATGCAGATTCATGGCAAATTCGTGATTCAATTCGTGTTGGTTCCATTGTTGATCCTTTTTGTAGTGGTGCTGCCTCTCTTAGCACAGGAGCGAGTTTCCATCGAGGGCACTGTCGCCGATAAAACGACGGGGATGGGTCTAGAAAATGTGAACGTCTCTGTTGAGGAGATGACATTGGGGGCTGCATCCGACAGAAAGGGGAACTTCTTCATCGAGAACGTTCCTGCCGGCTTTTATGCGTTGCGGTTCAGCGCCGTCGGCTACAAGGAGTTAGTGTTGGCGGAGGTCGCAGTCGAGCCTGGTAAGACGACTGATCTTCATGTTCTCCTTCAGCCGACCCTTCTCGAATTACGGGAGATCGTGGTCACGGGAACGCGCAGCATCCATTCTCTCAAAGATGTTCCCATTGAAACCAACCTTGTGTCTGCAAAAGAGGTCATGGGGGTTGGTCTACAAACTTTAACGGATGCCATTCGTTGGGTACCGGGGGTGAATATCTCCGGGGGGGCGCCAAACGGCGCTGCTCGCAGATTTACAGGGATAATACATGGTTTGCCGGCCCACTACAGCATGATCCTGGTGGATGGCCAACGGGCCAAAAGCGAGCACATTCACACCGGCGTCAATCTCAATCTGGTGCCCATGGGCATGATCGAGAGGATCGAGGTCGTCAAGGGTCCTGTGTCGGCCCTATATGGCAGTGAGGCCTTCGGCGGCGTCATCAATATCATCACGAAGCAGTTCCCCGAAAAGTCGAAATTTGGCGCTGAGCTCTCCTATGGAGAATACAATACTCAGAATATCAACGTAAATCACGGCGCCACTGTTGGGAAAGTCGGATATTACATCAATGGCAATTTGATTCGGACCGACGGAGTGCCCGATGTCAACGACGTGAAGTTCGGTTATGATCAGTTCAACCTGCTGGGCAAGTTCTGCATCGGCACGGGTGAGAATAACAGGTTACACCTGAGCTCCCGTTACTATCGTAATAAATATCTACGAAATGTGTCCATGCCAAAGGTCAAGGATAGCTGGATCGACCTGGCCAGTCGTTGGCAGAGGAGCTTCAGCGAGAGATCGGACCTGGCCGTCGGGTTCACCTATTCCCATTTCCAGGGCGAATACCGCGACGATGACAACCGTACCATGAAGCTCGACTGCGTTTTCAACGGGATTTTTCTCGACAACAACGCGCTCAGCGCCGGCGCCGAGATCCGTAACGAGCGGTTCAGCCGGAATGCCACCCCGCAAAAGGAGCAATCCATCCTGGGCACATTCGTCAAAGATGAGATCAAACTGAGCTCTCATATGACCTACATCACCGCACTGCGTGTGGATCATCACCCCAATGTGGGCACAGAATTCACGCCAAAGGTTGGGGCGCTGTACAGGCTCTCTCCGAATACGGACATACGGGCCTCTGTTGGAAAAGGCTTCCGGGCACCTTCATTACAGGACTTGTACGAAAAGGAGTTCAATCATAAGACTTATTACCGAAACGGCAATGCGGAATTGAAACCAGAGTACTCCATGAGCTACCATCTGGGCGTGGAGCACCGTTTCAGCGACGCTGTTCTGGTTAGAGTTTCCGGTTTCAGAAATGATTTCACAGACATGATCATGGCATTGGATACGGGTGACTCCCTTGGTGGGATGCCTATTTTCAGGAGGGAAAATGTCAAGGAAGCGCTGGCTCAGGGGATGGAGGTGGAGCTCAGGCTGAAGATCAGCAGCTTCAGCGCAATGCTCAGTCATACCTATACCGATACCAAAGATGATGAGGATAACCCACTTGCCTACTCACCCAAATACATGACACATTTCAGGCTGTATCATTACCTGCCCAGCTTGAGCTTTGGGACTATGCTGTCCCTAGAAGATGCCAGGAGCAGATATTACAAAGCATCTGGTGGTCAGGATAAGCTCAACGATTACACCCTGGTGAGTCTTAGTGTGAATAAAAAGCTGCCTGGTGGACTGACGGCGTTTGTCAGAATTGAGAACCTGATGGATCAGGAGTTTGAGATCTATGAGGATGCAAAATCGATCGTCGGATACGGCAGGTCATTCCTGGGTGGCTTGAAATTCGACTATTAGCCGATAACTCCTATAACATTAAAGGAAACCAACCCATGATCAAAGAGATCATCGCAACCAACGAAGCCCCCCAGGCCATCGGGCCATATAGCCAGGCCGTGAGGGCCGCGGATTTCATCTTCTGCTCCGGGCAGATCGCCATGGATCCGAAAACTGGAGAACTCATTAGCGGCGACATCGGAGCTCAGACGGATCGGGTACTGGAGAACCTCCAGGCAGTGCTTCGAGCCGCTGGGGCAAGTCTGGACCATGTAGTGAAATGCACCGTTTTTCTGGCCAACATGGACGATTTTGCCGCCATGAACGAGGTCTATGGCCGTTTCTTCTCGAAAGATCCACCGGCCAGAGCCGCCGTGGAGGTTTCCCGGCTGCCCAAGGGGGTGGGCGTGGAGATCGAGGCTGTGGCTTTCGTAGGGAAAAAGAGTTAGGATTCTAGATCTTCGCCCCCGGATCTACAAGCCCAGATCCTGGATACGAGATCCTGGATAAGGGCCATAAAAGACAGTATTTTCCAGCTTCCAGCATCTAGCCACCAGCTTCCATACCAGCACCCACAACCATAAACCGTTTTCCAGCATCTGTTTACTGCTTACTGGGGAGGTTGGGGGGGATTGCCATTGCTATTGCCATTGCCGCTTAGGTGCTGGTGGAGAAGGGTTGCCTTGATCCCTGATCCTCGACTCCCGATCCCCAATCCCCGATCCTGGATTTTAGGTTTTCAACCTGCTAGCTATCAGCAGGTTGGCAGAAAAATTTGTCATTATTAATTTTGGCCTTGACTGCATCCTTCGTCATGTTTATGTTTGTCGTTGAGCGGGGCCGTCAAGGCCCCTTTTTATTTCTAACCAAGGAGTTGAAGAGAACAGAGATGAGAGATTTGAGAAGAAACTCGTAACTCGTTTTGCGGTGTCGAAGCTTGTTACGTCTCTCGTCTGTCGATGCTCGAAACTCGTCGAGCTCTCTCAACTCTCCTAACTCTTTCAACTCTCTGAACTCTCCTTTTTATTAAAGGCCTGACATCGTGCGCTGGCATCTTGTTCTCCTGTTCATCCTCCTATTTCCCCATTCAGTTCATGGCGCATTCGAATTTTTAGACGTAGGCGCGCGTCCCGCGGCTATGGGCGGGGCCTTCTGTGCCGTGGCCGACGACGCCCACGCGCTCCATTACAATGCTGCTGGCATGGGCCAGCTCCAGGGTCGAAGGGCGTCTGTCAGCACCTGCCAATACTTCGGCCTGGCTGGTCCCTCCATGCATAATATCAGCCTTCTACAATCCGCCTCCTGGGGAGTCCTGGGGCTTGAGGTCCAGCGGTTTGGCCAAGACCTCTACCGAGAGACGGCTCTCGGCCTGAGCTTTGGCCGATCCTTGCTGGAAGCGCTGTCTTTAGGGATCTCTCTTCGAGGTCTGCAGCTGGCCATCTCCGGATACGGCTCTGCTCAGACCTTTGGCCTGGACTTGGGATTTTTGGCGGCCATGACTCCCCGGTTTCGCTGGGGCGTCTGGGTGTACAACCTGAATAACGGACGTCTGGGAAGATCGCGCCAGGAGATGCCCCAGGTTTTCATCATGGGATTCGCCTACCGTCCCGATTCAAAATTGCTTCTGAGTGCCGATCTGTTGCTGGATATCGCTGACTGTTCTGTGGAAAAACTGGCCAGAGGGGCATATCCCGTGGAACTCCGGCTGGGGCAGGAGTCTCGGCTCTGGAATCCTGTAGCCCTTCGCCTGGGGCTGCAGACCCGCCCGACTCGATTTTCGGCAGGCCTGGGCCTCGAGGCCGGCCACTTGAGTCTCGACTACGCTTATCGTTCTCATCAGTTCTTGGGCGGGACCCATTACGTTTCCCTCTCATGGCCTTAAGTGCGGTTTGTCTTATTTGAAGTCACTCCCTGGCCCATCGAGACTTTCATCCTGGAGGGCATCGTGCGTCACGCATCGTGGCTCGTTGCGGCCCTTATGTTGCTCAATCCAGTCGCTTTTCCCTCATCGGCCCGGGGGGAAGAGTTGATTCCTGACGAGGAATTGGTGGAGTCCGACGATGAGGCCTTCGATCCCCAGGAGATTCTGGAGAGGCTGCTTGAGCTTCACCGGTCCCCGCTGGACCCCAATCGCGCTTCCTTCTCACAGCTTCAACGCATTCCCTACCTGTCAGCCCCTCAAATTCAGAGCATCTTGGAGCATCGAAAAGGGAAACGATTCGTGAAAATGGAGGATTTACTCCGGGTTCAGGGGATTGACCAAGCGACGTTAGCTAGGGCCAGGGCGTTTTTGAAAATTCGGACAATCCGGCAGAGGTGGGGGAATCTGCGTTCTCGAATTGCCCTGGACCTTCCCCGAGCCCGGGGATATCGGCAAAATCTGTACCGGGGCGATCCCAGCAAAATCTACCTTCGTCTGGACCTATCTGTGGATGAACACTTGCGGATGGGGGTTCTTACAGAAAAGGATCCAGGCGAGAAGGATGTGACCGATTACCGATCACTCTACCTGCAGGTGGAAAGCGTGGGTCCACTTCGGCGAGCCATCCTGGGGAGTTTTACCCTTCAGTTCGGACAGGGCCTGGTTTTGGGGTCTAGCAAGGGCCTGTGGGGAGGCCCCCGCTCCTTTTCCGGGATGAAACTGGTTGGGCGTGGGCTCCGTCCATACACTTCCACCGACGAGAATCTTGCCCTACGCGGCATCGCGCTGACAGGTGCCCTGGGTTCCGTGGAGTTGTACATGTTTTTTTCCCGAAGGCGGCTGGATGCCAGCATGGAGGACGATGAGGCCAGAAGTTTCTATCAAGGTGGACTTCACCGCAGCAAAGGAGAGCTGGAGAAGAAGGACACCTTGGGTGAGACTCTGGTGGGCGGTCATGTAATTGGCCACTTGGGCCAGGGTAAAGTGTTGGGTTTGACTTGGTATCGCTCCCGTTATAGTTCAGAGCTTAGCGTTGTTGATCTGGTTCGAAAGCGATATGCGTTCCGAGGAAGGTTGAACCAGGTCTGGGGTGGCCACTTCGACTTGGCCTTCGGTCCCCTAAATTTCTTTGGGGAAGGAGCCCAAGCTCGGCTCGGTGCCCCTGCAGTAGTAATAGGCCTCTTGCTGGACGGACGGTCTCTGGGCACCTCACTGGTATGGCGCTGCTATCCTCCAAACTTCTGTAACCTCCATTCCAGTGGGCTGGCCACCAAAGAAAATCAGAACGAATCCGGTATGTTCCTTGGCCTCAACTGGCAGCCCACAGTTGGCACTAAGCTGGAGCTGCTGGTGGATCAGCACCGACATCCCTGGAGAGGCTATCTTTTGGAAATGCCCTCGGTGGGTGAGCGATTCACGCTCAAGATCATGAAGCGACTAGGCAACAGAATGACCCTGACTTTTCGCCACCGGGAGAGGAGGGCAGAGGTGGCCGCGGCTTCAGCCTTGGGGGTGCGCAAAAACGTCCGGAGCGTTTGCCGGTCGCGACGCTTTCAACTGGATTGCAAAGCCTCCAGGGAGATAGAGCTGAGGGGGCGGTTTGAGACCAACCGGATTGTCATCGAGACGAAAGGCTCTGGAGAGCGGGGAGCGCTGATCCTGGCCCAGCTAAAGTTCACCCCCACTGTGAAACTCAGCGTGAAGGGTGTGGTCGCCTTCTTCTGTGTGCCTTCTTACGATAGCCGGATATACGTCTGCGAGACGGGTCCTTCAGGAATAGTCCGTAACCTGGCCCTTTTTGGTCGGGGCAGCCGGACATCTCTGCTGGCGAGATGCGAGGCTGCTAAGGGTATGGAGCTCTCGGTGAAGTTTAGCAGCACTCATTATGATGACCGCCACTTCATTGGAGAGGGTGCAGAACAGATAGAGGGGAGTATCAAGAGGGAAATTCTTATACAACTGGACTGGAAATGGTAACTTGCCCTGCTTCAGGCAGGTTCGTTATTTCTTGTGAGGTTTGGAAAATGTGCTTGGCTTAACTTGACCTAATTTTCAAAAAGTATTATTATGTGGATGGCAATTTATCCGGGCCAATTGCTCAGCTGACTAGAGCTGTCGATTCATAATGGGTCGGTCCCTGATTCGAATCCAGTATCGCCCACCTCTGTTTTTTGGTAATTGCGTGAGATGAATAATCTTCAAGCTGTGTTAGGACATTTTAAAGATAACACATCCAATTGAGGTCCACGATGTAGTGCTACTATACCGTTAGCAAATAGTAGGCAAAAGAGGGAGACTGAAGATGTTTAAGAAGGCAGAAGTAGTACTGATCGCCATAGGCCTATTATTTATTCTCTTGGGTGCTGGGTTTGTGGATGAAGATGAAGTGGACCTGAAAATGCAATGGGAGAAAGAATTCGATAAGAAGATTGAAGAAGTCGCTTTTGGTGAGACTGAGGATGGCAAGCTCTATCCTAAGATCGTGGTATTCGAGGATGAGTTGAGGTTCTATGATGAGACTTTTGAGCTGATAAAGTCATGGCCCCGTCCTAGGGGAACGCAAGTCGCAGTTTCTGAGGGAGGGCATTATTTTGGCCTAAACAGGGTGATTAGCAAGCCTGCAACGGAGAAAGGACCGAGTGAGGTAGAATGGACCTTATACAACGATAAATATGAAGAGCTGGCTGCTGTTGAATACAGTGTTGGATATGATGGAGAAGGCGGTCAGGTGTTTTTTATCTCAAATTCTGATGGTGCCTTTGTAGAAGCGGAGCCTGGTGACCAAAAGGTGGTGTTCTACGATTCAAAAGGAAATATGAAAAAAAGGATTGATCTGTTTGAAAACGATGAATGGGATATGGCCAAGGGAATGGAATGTGCATTCTCACAAAACGATTACTACTTTGCCCTTGTAGGATGCAACGATTATTGGGAACCTCAGGATCAATGGCAGAAGGATATTTATCTAATATTCTTCAACAGCTTGGGCGCAACAGCTTGGGCGAGGAACTTTGGCGAAGATTGGTGGAGAAGAATGGCTGGGTTGTATCACTCTCTTTGTCAGCAAAGGGTAATTTCATATTGGCAAACGGCCGTTCTCTGTTTGATAGACATGGTGAACTTGTAGGAACGTATACTGCCACTTGGAGACATCATAAGTTCTCCAAAGATGAGAAATACTTAGTTTTGGCTGGTGAGAACACGGTTTGCTTAGTCGGGACAGCCAATGGCAACATACTGTGGTCTAAGGAGTTTCCATATCAAATAGATACCCGGGCGAGAGACTGGAGATGGAT
>Ga0111203_172_pt1 | contig 20682 bp, 14 predicted proteins | sample DeeMarSWOR324_28_FD_80373 | JGI IMG/M metagenome (GOLD analysis project Ga0111203, IMG submission 80373) | candidate division Zixibacteria bacterium SM23_81 | reverse complement strand
GGGTCTGTCTCTTCTGTGTCTCTCTTTTACTCCACGGATGGGGGATCTTCCTGGCAGTCCACAGCCATGGCCGATGACGGGGTCGCCCCGGACCAGACGGCCGGAGATGACGTCTATACTGGCCAGATCGGCCCCCAGGCAGAGGGGACGACCGTTGACTACTACATCCAGGCCGTCGATAACGAGGCCCTGGAATCTTTTGATCCAACCAACGCGCCCGCTAGTACTTATTCATATACGGTGCGCGCGGGCATGCCCGGGGATGGCTCGGGAACAGCCTCCATCTGGCCCGATAGCGTGGACATTTCCCAGGCAGTGACCGAGACCCTCACAGTGGTGGGGGACGGCAGCAACACACTGCTCTCGGTGGCCATCATCGTTCCTCAAAACTGGAACTGGTCTGCCCATGCCTCGGACGTAAGCCTTTCAGGGGCAGGCTTTTCCGTTGCTACTACGGCGGTCAGCGGTGATACCATCACCGTCAACGGAGCCGCGGTGACCGATGCCGATATCGGCCAGGTCATCGTGGCTGGCCTGACCTCGCCGGGAACGGCCACGACATCCATTTTTGTGGTGAAAACGGCAGTAGCCGGGGGAACTCTGGCAGAGATCGCCAGCTCACCGCAGGTGATGGTCGGGGAGGAGGAAACGCAGTACACCCCCATCGCTGACATACAGGCCAATGTCGGCGAATACGAGGGGAAGGTCGTTACCATCAAAGGCGTAGTGACCATCGGAGCGGGGGTGCTGGACGATCAGTATACCCGAGCCTACCTGCAGGACGAGTCCGGGCGGGGCATCAACCTTTTTGACTTTGACATCATCCCCACCATTTCCAGAGGAAATCTGGTGGAGGTCACCGGCACCATCGAGGACTATCTGGCCACTGGAGCGATCGACGCCACCACCGAGATCACCGATGTCTCCGTGACGGTCCTGGATACCAACCAGCCCCTGCCCGATCCCGTCATCCTGTCCACCGACGGAGCCCAATCGGGAGAATGGGATGGCACCTGGATCCAGGTGACCGGCGTCATGCAGGAGGATCCCTATTACGCTGGCGGGGGTTATAACCTCAATATCGACGATGGCAGCGGGCGGTACACCATTCGCATCTGGGAGACCACCGGCATCGACGTCAGCGAGTTCGCCGAGGGCGACACAATCACCGCCATCGGGACGGGCTCTGTGTACAGCACCTCTTATCAGATGCTCACCGGCTATCAGGAGGATATTTTCGAGGGTCAGCCGGTCACCGAGGGCATCGGATATGCCTCCATCTCCCCCTCGAAGGTGAAGGCCTCGAGGAAGAACCTCACTGAGACCATCACCATCTGGAGCGACGTCGACTGCATCCTGACCGACATCTCCGTGGTGATCCCCATGAGCTGGACCTGGAACCGTCCGGACACCACAGGTGTTCAGCTCTCGGGAGTGGGATTTCCCGAGGGCACCAGCCTGGAGATCTCCGGGGATCGGACCATTCTCATTCACGGGGCCGCCGTGTGTGAGCCGGGGATCATCGCCATCTCCTATTTGGATGCCCCCAAAATTGGCGAAACATCCACCTTTCGCATCAAAACCGCCATGGAGGGACAATCCCTCAAGGATATTCAGAATTCTCCTAAGGTGACCGTGGAAGGGTTGAAAGAGGCCGTCCTGGCCATAGAGCCTCGGGTGTTTGTGCCCAATCGTCATGCTTTCTCAGAGGACGACGGCTTCCTGATCGAGTTCAACGTGCCCACCAACAGCCGTGTAGTCATGCGCCTGTTCGACATCGAGGGAAGACTGGTGCGCACTTTAATCGATGAGGAACAGTATGCCGGCCCTGGGCAGGCGATGTGGAACGGAAGGGATGAGTTGAGAGAGGTGGTTCCTGTGGGGGTTTACATCTGCCATTTGGAGGCTACGGACCGAGACGAGGGAAAGACCACCACAGATCAGGTGCCCATCGTCGTGGGGATGCCTCTGGACTGAGTGAATTTCATTCTCACTTCGAGGTGCTTATGAGCGGAAAAAGCGCCCCAACAGGACCGAAGAGGTTGTATCGCTCCCGGAAAGATCGCAAACTGGCCGGGGTCTGCGGCGGGATCGGCGAATATTTCGATGTGGATCCGGTTTTGATTCGTTTGTTGTGGATCTTCTTCACCCTAGCCGGGGGCGGAGGCGTGCTGGCCTATCTCATCGCCTGGCTGGTGGTGCCCGAGGCGCCAGAGAGTGGCTAGACTGAGGATTATATTGCCGATTGATGAAGAGACATTTTCTGCCAATTCTCTCACAGAGGAGATGACTTTGAGAAAAAGGAGAACAGCGGGATGGGTGACCATCCTGGTTGTGCTGACTACCTTCCTGATGGGTGAGTCTGCGGTGGCCGTGTTCGACAATATCGGCCCCAGTCCAAGAACGCGGGCCATGGGAGGGGCCTTCGCGGCCCTGGCCGATGACGGCTGCGCCGTTTTCTATAATCCCGCAGGGCTGAGCCAGCTGAGGAACTATCAGCTGTTCAGCTCTTACCATCGACCCTACGGACTGGATTTTCTGGAGCACATGGCCGCCGGCGTCACCGTTCCTTTGCCCAAGTATGGCGTGATGGGTTTGGGTTTTCAGAAGTTCTCGGTCACCTATGGGGACGAGGATTTGCAGAGCGAGAAGACTTTTAGCCTGGGCCACGGTTTTTCCGTGATGAGTGACGTGCACTCCTCTCTAGCTCTGGGATACACCTTGAACCTCTATTCCTTGGAATTTGGAACCTCTCATTTGGGACAGCCTTTGGGATCTGCTCAGACTGTGGGGGTCGACTTGGGCTTAATAGCCGTGCTGCGAAGCAGGACGCGCATGGGCGCCGCCATCCGGAATCTCAACCAGCCGCGCATGGGCAAGGGATATCGGGAGGATCTCCCCCGATACATGACTTTTGGCTTTGCCTATCAACCCTATCCTGGCGTGGTCTCGCTGCTGGACCTGTCTAAGAGGTTCGGGGCAGAGACTCGGTTGGATGGTGGCATCGAGGCCCAGATCGCCTCTTTTGTGGCCCTTCGCTTCGGCGTTCAGACCAAGCCCGACAGGGTTATGGGAGGGCTGGGCTTTAATTATGGAGGAGTCCATTTCGACTATGCTTTGATCAACCACTCGGTGCTGCCCTTAACCCATCAGTTTGCCATCTCTTATCGTTTCGGTAGAGACTGAAAGCACATTTGCCCGAGGGGAGAACTGTGATCAGAAAATCACTGTTGATAATCATCGCCAGCCTTTTGCTCCTGGTGGAACCGAGGGTGATCTTGGCCTATGATGCCGTAGAGCCCCCGCTCCGGCAACTGGACATCAATCGGGCCACTCTGGAGGAGCTTCGGTCTCTGCCCATCGAAGAACAAGATGCCCTGACGCTGTACGAATATCGTGAGTATACCTCCTACTTCAAAAGCATCTACGATATCCGCAAACTGCCTGGCTTCGATCAGCGCAAATTCGATCGCATCAAGCCCCTGATTGAGATCCTGCCAGTCAAGGAGATGGACGAGGAGATCGCCCGGATGAACGCCATCTACTACCGCATCGAAGAGTGGGCCGCTCAAGAAGGAACCAATGAGGGGCTTATCGACATCTGGATCGATCAGGCCAAGGACCCCATCAACGTCAACACAGCCACCATCACCGACCTGATGAACCTGCAGAACGTCTCTCCGGTCGATGCCCTGGCCATCGTTCAGCAGCGGCAGAGGACCAGCGGGCTGCGCAGCAGGCAGGATTTGGGGCGAGTGCCGGGCATCTCCGACTGGGGATACCGCAACGCCAGGAATTTCCTGCGCTATTCAGAGCCGGACAAGGGGCTGGAGTTCCACGGCGATTACCAATTTCGCCTTTACAACACGCCGCTTTTCAGCGACTTTGATCAACTGTTGAATGAAGGGGAGGTGCGTTGGTGGGACCGCCTGGGCTTAGATAACGCCTCTCCGGCCACCATTCATAAAGTGAGGATGCGCTGGGGTCAGAAGATCCGGGCCGGCTTTATGGCCTATCGGGGACTGGGCGAGGAATTGCCCTTGACCGACGTCAAGATGGGACATACCAGCCTGTTCACGACCCGCACCTTTCCCACGGTGAAACGATTTGTGGGCATCGAGAATCAGCAACTGGGTCCCCTTCACCTGGACCGCCTCTATCTGGGCAATTATATGGTAACCATCGGTCAAGGGCTGGTGATGGAGAACACCGATTTCTTCAAACCGCGAAAATCAGGCTTTTCTTGGGATAAAAGGCTGGATGGGATCGTCGGTGATCTCTCTCGCACCGAGGAGTTCGCCCTGGACGGGATCGCCATGCAGGCCTCCTTCTGGAAGCTGAGGGGATTGTTCTTCTTCTCATGGGATAAGAAGGACGTCATCCTCAATGCCGATTCCACGGCCAATAGCTACATCATCATGACCCCCAAGGTCGAAAACAAAATTCTGTCCGAAGCTGGTTATCTGCCCATGAGGGATGTTCTCCGCGAGAAGACCTGGGGTGGCAATCTGAGATATAGCCCCTGGCTGGGCACCCATCTGGGCTTCACCTTCTATGAGAGCATCTACGACCGCCCCTTCATCCCCAAACTATCCACCGTAACAGATCGTCGGGATAAAACAACTGCGGCCGACAGTGAATACCTCAACTCCTTCGAGAGTCCCCACGGAAGTGCGGGAGCTGAGGAGTGGTGGGACGATTATCGGCGGGTATACGGGGTGGATTTTCAGACCATCTGCAAGAACATCTCCCTGCAGGGGGAGTATGCCATCCTGGATAAAGGCCGGAATTTCGATCGCCAAGTGGAGCTGGACGGCAACCCTCAAGCGCTGGTTCTTAGCGCTTACACGCAGTATAACAACTTAAACATCTTGGGGATCTATCGAAACTACGACGTAGCCTATGACAACCCTTACTGCCGTGCTTTCTCCAATTATCAGCGACTCAAGAGAACCATCTTCGAGGACGAGTTCTACATGACCAATCCTTTATACGCCATGGTGTTTGATAATTCCGCACAGCCCCAGGCCGAGGAGGGATTCTACGTCACCTCTCGCTATCGCGTCTCCCAGGCCTTCACACCCCAATTGGAGTTCGACCTTTGGAAACGGAAGGCCGACAACGCTCAGCATATGCGCGTGGTGGCCAAGATCGACTATCAGCCCATCTATCCGGTAAGGCTCCAGTTACGCCAAAATTATCTCTACCGGGATGAGGACAACACTCTCACCGCGACGAGCTTTAAGAACATCGACACGCGGTTACGCCTGAGGCTTCGCATCTCTGGCTACGACGAGCTGGAAACCATCTACGTCACGGGTTATACCCGCTGGCCGCCCCGTCCACGCCTGATCGATAACGTGGAGCCGGATGGAAACAATCCCAGCACCGGCAATGCCACATCCCCCTCAGAGGCGCTGGGAATTTCGATGACACACAATTTCAACGACCGGCTGAAGCTACGTGCTTTCTTTGGGATCTACGATGGGTTCTTCTGGAACTTTGAGGACAGCGAGTTCGTCGTTCTGGACGGCGAATCCTATCGCTATTGGTTTTCTGTGTCCGATCGCATCTCAGATCGCCTGGCCTTAAGGTTCAAGTATACCATTGACCAGATGCGGGCTCAATCCTACATCGACACCCGAAATTTCAACGATCCATTTGGATCCGACCCGGAAGGGTCCAACGTCAGGGACGAGAATCGAAGTTACCGTTTGCAGATAGATTACAGTTGGTAAGAATTCGGCAAATCCGGAGGTATGAGGATGATGGTTTTTCTCAAAGGGCTTTTGCTTCTGCTGGTGCTGTCTCTTTTGGCCGCATGCTTTTTTTCCAATGAAAGCGCAGCGTTTACTTATTTTAGCTATCCTTACGGAGAGAAAATTGGCTCCTTGGACGCCCGATCTTTGAGCATGGGAGGCACCGGCGTGGTTTTCCAGAACAACGCCTTTGCCCTGGGTGTGAATCCCGCCTGCCTGTCTGAGATCAAGAATTTCGGGGTCACCAGCTCTGTTCAGGTGGTGAAGGTCGACGAGGATCGAGCCTTTCCCTACCACGATTCCTTCGACAGCTTTGTGGGTTTCAACACATATGCCATGAACTCCCATCTTTACGGTGGATATGCCTTTGGGGTAGCCAAGAACTTTGACCAGGGCCCTATTCCCACTATAGGTGTAGCGGGCTACCCCGTATACGATTGGAAATACCAATACCACGAGGAAGTGCGTGATGACAACGACCTCTTTGTCGGCAACAACATCATGGAGCATCGAGGAGGGATCTACGCCATTTCCGTGGGCTTGGCCGAGAAAGTCACTTCGTGGCTCAATTTGGGGGCCGCGCTCAACTTTCTCAATGGAGATGGACAATTCGAGAGCAAAGCCTTCGGAGACACTATCATCGCCCTGGACCGTCAAGAGGTGGACTGCGACGGCATGAACGTCAACTTGGGTGCCATGGCCCAGATATCTCCCAGGATTCGTCTTGGTCTCACCTACCGATCTGAAGCCAATCTGGACGGGACGGCCAAGCTGTTCAGCAAATCCTCCCTTTCGCCCGATTCCTCCAGGAAGCTGGAGCTAACCTATCCTTACAGCATCGCCATGGGAGTCGAGTACCGCCCTCGAAACGACCTGACCGCTCGTCTCCATTTCGATGTGGAATTTACCAAATGGTCTCACTTCCAGGACGCGGCCAACGACACACTGGAATTTGACGACGTCTGGCAATTCTCGGGCGGCCTGGAGCATCGCTTTTTCCTGGGTTATCCTTTTCGGTTTGGCTTTCGATATCAACCCAGTTATCAGGACAAAGAGGTCACCACCACGGCCGTGACTTTCGGCACGGGCTTCTCTCTGGAGAAGTTTCATATCGATTTTGGCGGAGAGGTGGGAACTCGTTCCTGGAGATGGACGGATCTGTTTCCGGAAAGCTACTATGGCGGTGTGGAGAGGGAGGGCAAGGATAAGGTGAAAGAATCTCTGCTGCGCGCCATGGTGAGCATCGATTATCAATTTTAATCTGTGAGGCAACGAAAATGAACAACACGATTCGAAGTACGTTTTATGTAAGTCTGTTTTTTAGCCTTCTACTCTGCGCTAGTGGATTGTCCCTGGCCTCGGAGCCTATTATCATCGACATCGTTTACACCAATGACATCGCCGGCCACATCGGCTCCAGTGAGGCCACCTTTTTGAACCGGGAGTTCCCACCCATCGTTGGCGGCGCGGCCACCGCAGGCCGCTACATTTGCTGCGCACGGGAACAGGCTGAAAAAAAGGATCATGGTTTTCTGCTGCTGGACGCCGGGGACATCTTCCAGGGGACACCGGTGGGAACCCTCACCAAAGGCGAGGCCATCATCCACGCTATGAACATGTTGGGCTACGATGCCCTGGGCATCGGCAATCACGAGTACGACGAGGGCGTGGAGAATTTGCGCCGACTGAGCAAAATAGCGAAATTTCCCTTCCTCAGCGCAAACACCATAGATGCGAAGACAGGCAAGATCGTGGACTACGCCAGGCCTTACGTCATCAAAGATGTGAAGGGCTTGAAGGTGGCCATCATCGGGCTCACCACCGCGGACACACCGATCTATGCCTTTCCCAAGAACGTCGAGAACTTGAAGTTTCTGCCCGTTGCCCCGGTGATGGAGAAGTACGTCAAGGAGGTGCGAGAGAAGGGGGCCGATATGGTCATCGGCCTGGTGCACATGGGTATCCCGTACGATCCCGAGGAGGGTTGGGGTGAGATCGAGGAGCGGAAACAGCGGGGAGAGAAGAAGCAGTGGCGGCTGAACGCCATGGAGCTGGCCCATCAGGTGTCGGGGATAGACTTGATGTTCTGTGGACACATCGAAAAGGGATACCGGGAGCCCTGGGAGGATCCCTCACATCACACCCTTCTTTTTCAAAACTATGGCCGTTTCACCGGTCTTGGTCAGGTGACCCTTGAGGTAGACCCCCAGACCAAAAGCATTTCCGGATACTCCCTTCCGGCTGTGGATGGCGGTCTGATTACGCTGTTTGAGGACGAATTCTGCCCCCTCAATGCCATGTGCGTGAAGGTGGACTCCCTCATCGCCGAGGCCGAGAAAGGGATGGACGAGCCGGTGGGACAGACCCTGACCAGGTTGCACCGGGGAGATGCAGCCACCAATCTGATGGGACATGTGACCATGGACGCCATGCGGGAGAGAACGGGGGCCGATTTCGCCTTCACTAATTTGGGCGGGGTTCGCGCCGAGATCTCCGAGGGGGAAATCACCCCCCGGGATATCTTCAACGTTCTGCCCTTTGGCAATCGGGTGGTGGTCATCAACATGACCGGAGAGTTTTTGAAGACCGTGATGGAGTGGCGGGTTAAGGGCATGCGTGCCGGGGTGATCATGTCCGGGGCCAGGATCGTTTTCAACCGGAACAGATCCGATTTCGACCGCATCACCACCTTTGAGATTGGGGGCGAGACGCTGAATCCGAACAAAATTTACAAGGTGGCCACCACTGACTATATCGCCCAGGGCAACATCGGCCTTGAGATTCTGAAGACGGTACCCCAGGAGGATATCTATTACACCGGCGTGATGGTCAGGAGCATGGTAGAATCCTATGTCAAGAATCATAGCCCCCTTAACCCGAGATTAGATGGGCGCTGGATGGAGGATAACACCGCGCAGATGGACCCGAAACTGAAGCACATGCTGGGCAGCTTATAGGAAAGCCTGCCAGACACAGCGGCGGTCGCGGTGATCGCCGCTCTTGATTTATCTTTCAGCCCGGTCCGATCTCGGATTGGGCTTGTTAGTCTCTGGGGTGGTTGAGGGTGTCTGAGAGGGGAGATGACGGCCATTTATTCTGGTTTTTTAAAAAAGGTTATTGTCCAGGAACTATGGCGCTATTATTTTTTTCACTCGTCCTGGTACTGAGAAATGGGCGCAGGGAGAGCGGATTATCTGCTCCTGAGGAGACGGATTCTGTGATCAAATTCATTGGTGAAGAAATTGCCCTGACCATCGGCCAACAGAGCTGGATGGTGCCCTATGACTTGAGAAACGCTCTGAAACGCAGGCCAAATATAACAGCTTTTCTGGTCTCATTGTTGTCATCTGCTGTGGCCTGGCGGTCATTTTTCTTGGCATCAGCGAATTCCCCTAGGAGGGTGAAGTGAAAGCTGAGGGAAGAAAAAATTCTCGCAGCTCCAAAATGGTTCCCCCCCGTGGAGGACCTCGGCATAATAAGCTCATCTTTGAGAAGAGTCCCTACCTTCTGCAGCATGCCGACAATCCCATAGATTGGTATCCCTGGACCGAAGAAGCTTTCTCAAAAGCAGAAAAGGAGGACAAGCCCGTTTTCCTGTCCATCGGATACTCCGCCTGTCATTGGTGTCATGTGATGGAGGAGGAATCCTTTCAAGACGAGGAAATCGCCCAACTGATGAACCGGCACTTTGTGGCCATCAAGGTGGACCGGGAGGAACGCCCAGACATCGACAACATCTACATGGCTGTCTGTCAGGCCATGACCGGCTTCGGGGGCTGGCCCCTGACCATCGTTATGACCCCGGATAAGAATCCTTTCTTCGCCGGCACATATTTTCCCAGGGAGGCGAAATTCGAGCGCCCCGGATTGCCTGAGGTTCTTGGGCAGATCGTCGATCTTTGGGAGAGCGATCGCGCGCGAATTCTTCAGGTTGGCGAGCAGATTGCCCACGCGGTTCGAGATCTTTCCTCGTCTTCACAGAGTGGTGCTCTCTCCCAAAAGGATATGCATCGGGCCTACAAGCGATTTTCGAGCTCTTTCGACGAGGCGCACGGCGGATTCGGCTTGGCTCCCAAGTTTCCCAGCCCTCATAATCTATCGCTTCTTCTCCGCTGGTGGAAGCGCAGGGGTGAAAAGGAGGCCCTGGTCATGGTCGAGAAAACGCTTGATGCCATGAGCCACGGCGGAATATATGACCACCTCGGCTATGGATTCCACAGGTACTCCACCGATTCCCAGTGGCTGATTCCGCACTTCGAGAAGATGCTCTATGACCAGGCTATGCTGGCCATTGTCTACCTGGAGGCTTATCAGGCCACCGGGCGGCAGCGATATTCACAAGTGGCTGGGCAGATCTTCTCCTATGTCCTCAGGGATATGACCTCTCCTGAAGGAGGATTTTACTCCTCGGAAAATGCCGATAGCGAATATGAGGAGGGGAAATTTTACATCTGGACAAAGGAGGAAATGACAGCCATCCTCGGGCAGCAGTGGGGAGAACTCCTGGGCCGTTTTTATGGCGTTACTCAAAAGGGCAATTTTGAGAACGGCAAAAACATCCTGCACCAGGTAGAATCTCTTGAAGCATTTGCTGAGGGCGAATGTGTTTCTCCAGAAGAGCTGGAAAAGATACGAGAACAGTCCCGTCAAAAGCTCTTTGTAGCTCGCCAGGGGAGGATTCACCCCTCCAAGGACGATAAGATCCTTACCGATTGGAACGGCCTAATGATCGCAGCCCTTGCCAGAGGCGCTCAAGTACTCAACAGGCCGGAATACACCGATGCCGCCAGTCGAGCCGCCGATTTCTCCCTTGAGAAGTTGCGCCGTGAGGATGGTCGGCTGCTGCACCGTTACCGGGAGGAGGATGGTCGGCTGCTGCACCGTTACCGGGAGGGCGAAGCAGCGCTCCTGGGCTATTTGGACGATTACGCCTTCTTCGTATGGGGATTGATCGAGCTTTACGAAGCGACCTTTCAAGTCCGCTATCTCCAAGAGGCGCTAGCCCTCACAGATGATATGATGGAGTTGTTCTGGGATGAGGAGGCCGGCGGACTCTATTTTACCGGCGACGATGGTGAACATCTTATTGCCAGGACCAAAGAGGCTTACGACGGCGCCATACCCTCTGGCAATTCGGTGGCCGCCCTGAATCTCATGCGTCTCGGCCGGATGACCATGAGGCAGGAGCTGGAGAAAAAGGCTGCCCAGCTCATGGAGAGGTTCGGAGGCCAAGTCAGCGGCTCGCCAACCGGGTATTCTCAATTTCTCATCGCCCTGGATTTTGCCTTGGGCCCGATAAAGGAGGTTGTCATCGCTGGAAACTCGGCAAGAGATGTTAGGAGCCCTTCGCAGTCGCTTCCTTCCGAACAAGATTCTCATCCTCCACCCTGAGGGCAAGCAAGGTCAGGCCATCGAGCAGCTAGCGCCCATGATAAAAGGACAAACGACGGTGGATGGCAAAGCCACTGCCTATGTGTGTGAGAACTACGTCTGCAAATTGCCCACCACCGAGGTGGCCGAGATGATTTCCCTGATAGAATCTGGTGATCAACAAGAATGAATCTTTAGACAAAGGTGGGTACTATGCAGATCCTGGTGATGTATTATTCACGAACGGGTCACACCAAAAAGCTGGCCGAGGAAATTGCCAAAGGCGTTCAAGAGGTCCAAGGTGTAAAATGTGTCTTGAAGCAGGTCTCCGAAGTGAAAAAGGAGGATTTTGTGACCTCCGATGGCATCATCGCCGGCTCACCCGTATATTTCGGGACCATGGCCGCGGAGCTGAAGGAGGTTTTCGACAAATATGTGGGCATCCGCCGCGAAATGGAGGACAAAATTGGGGCGGCCTTCGCCACCTCCGCCGATCCCTCCGGGGGCAAAGAAACCACCATCTTCTCCATCATTCAGGCTCTGCTCATCTATGGAATGATCATCGCAGGTGATCCTTTGGATGCCACTGGTCACTATGGGATTGCCTGCACCGGAGCTCCCGATAAGAAGACTGCCGCTAATGCCGCTAAGTTGGGGAGAAGGGTGGCTATGTTGGCTAAAAAATTTAGGGATTGAGCAGAGGTCAAGACCGCGGAAAATATCATGCATACGGATCAAATTTTCTACAGAGACTTGGAAAGCCCTGTGGGCAAGTTGATAGCCGGCGCCACAGGGCAGGGGTGTTGTCTCCTTGAATTTCAAGATAGAGGCAGTCTCGACAAAATCACAACTCAAATTCAGAAACGGCACAATCTGGAAATGACTGGCAACCCAAAAGCGGTTTTGGATCAGCTTGAGTTCGAGGTGAATCAATACTTCAAAGGACTCCTAAAGACCTTTTCCGTATCCCTGGACATGAGGGGGAGGCCCTTTCAAATGGCGGTGTGGCGACAACTGTTGGACATTCCTTATGGAGAAACCGCATCATATGGCCAGGTCGCCCGAGCAGTGGGGAAACCCCAGGCACATCGAGCGGTGGGAAGGGCTAATGGCAAAAATCCTGTAGCCATTGTGGTGCCCTGCCATCGAGTGATCAAGAGCGACGGGACATTAGGGGGCTATGACGGCGGTTTGTGGCGCAAAGAATATCTTCTGGATTTGGAAAATCGGGGAGCATCCCAGTAGAGTTCCAGGATGCATCTGAATGATGATATTTAACGAGCCCGATCCGGGGGTGGATCGGGCTTTTTCTATGAGTTCTTTAAATCATCCGGCAATTGAAGGTGAACTTGATGCATTGATGTATCGAAAGGTAACAAAAAGAGCTGGTCTGCGTATTCATAGAAGACGGGCCGAAGGAGGGAAACTGAACAGAGTGAAGATGATCATGATGAATCGTCGAGGAAAGAAGTGGGCCCAGTGCCAAACGAGGATCTTTGCCAGGATTAGGTTTTCAATTGGTCTTCTTTCTATGTGTGCGGTGATCTCGGGAAACAGCGCTCAGGCGAAAACATGGTATGTACCTGCTGAGGTTATAACCATTAAAGCAGCCGTGGAAGATTCAGCAACAGAGGGCGATTCTGTCCTCGTTGCACCGGGAGAATATGATACCTCGTCGGGAGAGGTTTTTCCTATAATCATGAAGAACGGTGTGGTTTTGACCAGTGAGGAAGGGACATTGTCAACGGTCATCGACGCCAATATGACCGAAAGGGTGCTGGATTGTCAAAACCTTGACAACCTCACGGTGACCTCCGGCTTCACTATTACCGGCGGATGGAGTTCCAATGGTGGCGGCATTTATTGCAGTGAGTCATTCTTGTTGATAAAGGGCAACGTCATTAGGGAAAATGCTGTCGAGGGAGGCACCGGGTCTGGGGGCGGCATTTATTGTCATTTGGGAGCCCCGAGGATCGTCGACAACCACATCGCTCAAAATACCGCTTCTCGTTTTGGCGGAGGCATCTATTGTTATTATTCCTCAGCGGTCATCGACAGCAACACCATTTCCCACAACACTGCTCGATGGGGTGGAGGCGTTTTTAACGATCACTCTTCATCAGTGATTCGCTATAATTTCGTTAAGGGCAATCATGTAATACAAACCGGGGCGGGGCTTGACTGTTACATGGGATCTTCGCCCACAATTATGGGCAACGTGGTCATTGGGAACATCGCTGGAGAGAATGGGGCTGGCATTGCATGCTGCTACGACTGTGCCCCATTGATCAAGCACAATACGATTGTTTCCAATGTGGGCGCTTTCGGGGGAGGAGTGCGTACTTTAGGAAACTCCTCTCCGACGGTAAGCGCCAACATCATATTGGACAACGTCGACGGCGTGTATCTTATTTCCGACTCGGGTCCAGTCACCGCCAACCATAACCACATTTATTGCAATACATATCAAACGGGAGACTATGAGGTTATCAATACCACAACACAGAGCATCGATCTGAGCAACAACTTCTGGTGGCTGACGGACGTTTTATCTATAGCCTTTCTTATTCAGGGGGACTGCAACTTCTTTCCCTTCCTCAGTTCCCCCCGCGACAGCATTCCCGGAGAGCCCTCAGAGGTAAGTTCGGTGGCCGCGATGAGCGATAGCAGCTACGCTCTCCCAGTTATGCGCAGGTTGGGAATCGGAGACTCGCTCTACCTCCAGCTAGAGGGCGTCGATTGGAATAGCTCCTTCATCGAGCCCGCTTTAGTCATCATCACTAGCCAGAAGGATCCCCATGGTATAGGAGCCGCTCTCATTGAAACGGGCGCTGCGACGGGTCTTTATCGCGGTATGGTAACTGTGGCCTCCTTCAGCAGCGACGTAAACAATCAGATTGGTGTGCATTCCAACGACACAATCATAATATGGGCTCACGTCGACTCTACAAAACGCGATACAGTTACCATAGAAGCCATTGACGTGGGAGAAAAGAACGGAGATGAGGAATATCCAGTGCCGGTTTCGTTTCATCTGGATCAAAACTATCCCAATCCATGTAATCGGGCCACAGAGATCGGATATCAGATTCATGTTCCCTCATATGTGACCCTTCAAATTTACAACATTTGCGGACAGCTCGTTCGGACCTTGGTTCAAGAATTGCAGGAGGAGGGGGCTTATACCATCCAATGGGATGGACAAGACGCGGAGGGCGAAAAGGTGGCTAGTGGTATTTATTGCTATCGTCTCACAGCTGGGCATCTTGTTGATACCAAAAAGTTGGTGGTTCTCAGATGAGCGCCGAAGAGGATCGCTTCGTGAGCCCCCGCGAAAAGAACGGGTGTGATGTCCTCATCGATCGAAACTCCTGAAGGCGTTTAAAGTTCATGAGGTAACCCTAAGTGATCGAGAAAGCGTCCATCGAAGAGGTTGAAAATATTCTGTTCGTTATCAACACCAGCAATCGAAAGGCGTATCAGAGCGTCTTTCTGAAAGAGCATTTCAAAGATCCTGTGTTGTCTCTCCAGGAACTCCATGCTCTTTTTGAGAGAATGCAGTTCTTCGTCTATAGAAGTGAGGATGTCATCGTTGGCGTCGCCGCTCTGTCCGTAGAAGGTGTGGATATGGGCCAGATTCACTGGGTCTACATCCTTCCGGAATACCAGAGGAGGGGAATAGGAACTGCTTTGGTGAGGCATCTGGAACAAAGGGCCATGGAGAAAGGTCTCTGCCGAGTAAAGCTGCACACCTTAGGGATAGCCTTGTGGGCTATCACCTTTTACGAGAAGTTGGGATACGGTATCACCGGCAAGATAGATAAACCTTGGGGATTTGATGTGGTCATGGAGAAGCGGCTGGAAAATCCGAGATAGAAGATCTCCCCGTGGGAATGTATGCATCCATCCCCATAGCCTTACAGGAACTCGTCAAGGAAGGGTTTGGTCGTAAAAATCTTCCGTGTTCAACTCTTAATCCACTAATTTTATACAGGTTAGAACAATCTGGCGATCCCATCTTCTTCGATAAAAAAATGGACAAAAACCCTTGACATCATTGTCATCTGTTGATATATTGTAGTTCGATTCTCCCAGCAGTAAAGAGTTGCCCAGGGGGTGAAGAGCACCATGAAGATTTTTCTTCCTCTGTTCATCACAATCGTTTTTCTTTTCGCCATCGGTTTTTGCCAAGCTCAGGTAGTGATCAACGAGGTGATGTACCATGGGGACACCGACGATCTTGACGACGACCTACAGTGGATTGAGCTGTACAATCTAGGAACGGAGGATATGGACATCAGCGGATGGATAATGGCCGATCATCCTCTCATGGGAAATGCCAAAAGCCGTGATCTGGTCTTTGTGACGGGTACTTTCATTCCTGCTGGTGGATATTTGTTGTTGGTTAACGATTTGGACGATAGCAAAGACCACGACGGGAAATGCTTTACTGACCGGTGGACTGTGCCTTCAGGTGTTCAGGTTATCGAGTATGGTCAAGATTATTCTCAGTTAAGCCTCGATCATGAGGGAGATGATCTTCATCTGTCGGCGGATGGGCAAAAAGATATCGACGCTATGTGGTATGGCGATGGTGGGGAGATGGGTGGTGGGGGTGCGCCCGCAGTCGCTGCGGGATCCAGCTTGGGTAGAAGCCCGAACGGCAGCGATAGCAACAATCCAGCCGTCGATTTCGTCGAGTTCACTCATGCCACTCCGGGGGCTTCCAACCAGAGCGCTCCGGTGGCCCAGAGATCCACATGGAGCAAAATTAAACTGTTGTTTCGTTGAGAGAAACAGTGTAAAATCCGTCTGGTTCAGCCGCAGAGGTATAGACTGCTCTGCGGTTTTTTTATTTTATTCTGAGAGATGACCGAAGCCTAAAAAATATCACCTTTATTCGTCTGTGACAGAGAACCTTACAAAGGAGCTTCATATGCGAAAAAGCCGTTTGAGAGGCAGAAGGATTCCTCGCCGGGCGATCTGAAGGTGGAGATCATGAACCAGGCCACCACCAAGGGTTTGGGCCTGCCCATCGTGGTCGACGGGGACTTCTCCGTGGGGACCACGGGAGTGTGGATCGACAACGGCCAGCTGGCCCAGCCCGTGGCAAAGGTGACCATCGCCTCCAAGATGCTGGACATGATGAAAAACGTCGATGCTGTGGGCAACGAAATGGTCTTCGACCGGGGGACTTGTTGTCCCACCTTCCGGGTTGCCGAGATCACCGTGAGTGGAACGTGAGAATTGTTACTGTACGGAGACAAATGAGCCGCCGATGCGCTATCGGCGGCTTTCTTTTTGAATAAAAGGAGTGAGGGATGAGGGGCGAGAGACCCCGCCCCCAGCTCCCGATGTTCAATCATACGGTTAAGTATTTCCCTTGATCCTCACTCCTCTGCGGTAAGATATGGGTGTAGATCCGGGAGAAGATTACTGCCGGATAGGTATGATTCCACCCAATTTACGGTTGTAGGGGACGTATAGCAATACGCCCCCTACATGTGTGTGGCGCGATTTCTCTTTCAGCCTCCCGCAGGTTTGGAGTTTGCCGGAGGGCATTCTCTAAGAATCCTTTGCAAACATTCAGGGGCACGGCACGCCGTGCCCCTGACCGTTAGGGCTTAAATGCTGGCTGCCAGCGATACCCTGATGGTACGCAGGCCTCCTGGTATCACGCCATACGAGTCGGCATCGACCAGATGCTCCTTATCCAGCAGATTGTAGACCTGCACGCTCAAAGTGGCGTTTACTTGATCTAGGGGCAGCTTGATACCGGCACGGAGGTTGAGTAGGGCAAAGGTGTCGAAGGTATTGCTCCACCTATCCTCGTCACCGTACTCCGCCGACTCCAGCTTGATGGGCAAATCGCCATCCAGCGCATAATAGCGGCCGTACCAGTTGACGTCCACCCCGCCAAAATAATGCCGGTTCTCATAGGTGAGACCGAAAGAGATCATGGTTTGGGGACCGCTGGCCACGTGGGTGCCCTTCAGATCCTTGAAGTAGAAATCCTCACCTGTTTCTCCGTTCTCGCCAAATACACGTGGGTTACCATCTACGTCATACATGGCCTCGTCGAGAATCTCGCTCCATACGTTGTTCATGTAGGTAAGAGAGCCGCGGACGCCAAGGCCTTGTGGGATGCCGGAGTCCTTGAAAGTCTTGCCGAGGTCGGCGGCCATTTCGACCTCAAGACCCCAATGGCGTGATGAGCCGATCAGCTCGGTGCGCCCCCCCGTGCGGCTATAGCCAGGCTGGCCCGCTTTGGAGGGGTCCTCGATCTCGGTGCTCTTATTGTTCCAAGTCATCTCGTAGAGGTTCACCTTAGCATTCAGGCCTTCGGACTTCCAGCCGAATCCAAGCTCGATGTCGGTAAGCTTTTCATCTTGCGGATTGGGATGCGGGCGACCGTAGTTGTAAAAGACGCCGAGGTCAGGCTCGTTCTGAACATAGGAGACGTTTCCAAAAATGTTGAGGTTCTCGTTGACGTTGTAATTGATGCCGAACTTCGGTTGAGCGAATGAAGTCGTGCGGCTCTTGTCCACCAGCTCGAATCTCACGACCTCGCCATTTTGACCGACCATGATGAACTCGTTATCATTCACCGGACCCTCATTGGGAACAGCCTGACCCTCTAACTCACCAGTTCCCGCATCGACGACACCGTCGTCATCCGCATCTATGCCGATCTGAACACCTACAGCATTATCGCTGGGCATCTTCTCTTCCAGCCTGTAGGTAATTGACCGGAACTGCACGGCCATCATGATGTTCATTCTGCCTTCAAGCAGCCGTGTGTTTTGGCTGGCGAAGACCGTAAATTGTGGCTTTTTGCTGGAGTAATTGCGGTACTGGCTTTTAAAAGTGGGATCGTCGGGTTGTGTAAAATTGAAGAGCACGAAATCGGCATCGTTCTCCATATCGTTTTGATAGATGGTACGCCTGAACCTCTGGACATCTCCATTCAGATCGATGAGGCCATAAGAGCGGTTGGCCCTGCCCTCAATTCCATATGTGTTGCTCACGTATCCTGGATGATCGGCAAACCAGTAGCGGGCCTCGCCGCCGAAATTCACCTTCACAACATTGTCTACAGTGGTTTCATAAGTACTCAAGATGCCGAACTGGTTGTGTATGGAATAGGATGTCCGCTGGTAAGGGTCGTTTTGCAACACAAAATCCAGGTTCTCGAGGACGCCCTCATCGTCCCTGTCGTGGTTAAACTGATTGTAGGGCCCACCACCGAATGGTCCAGGTACAAAACCAGCAAAGTTCAGCGATGATCCCCCACCCCGGCCGATGGACCCAAACAAGGTGGTGTTCAGTGCCGATTTCTGGCTGAATTCGTAGGAGTGGTGGAACTCAAGCTGTGGCTTGTGGTAAAAGTTATGGGCCAAGGCCACCCAGCCGCCGCCAACGGCCTCTCGCACGCCGTCTGTCAGGCCAAGATGGGGCTCATTATTTAAGCCATCGGGTAGCGTATTGGCGTAGTCCTCCCTGATGAAATAGGAAGGGCTGGCATCATACCCGTATTTCTCGAAGAATTCGATGGGACCAGAATAAGTGTAACCATGCTCTTGGGGCGCGCCATGCAAGACCATCTTCAACGACTGCCGGTCTGACATGTAATAGGCCAGGGAGAGGTAATAGTTCAAAGCTTGATAGTAAGAACCCAGCCGCGCTCCCTGGCCCATCTTGCGCTCCACCTTCAGGGCCATGGCGAACTTGTCTTTGATCAGGCCGCTGTTGTAATTCAGGCCGAACATCACAAGCTCAGGATCCCCCCAGTTGAATAGGGCCCCGATGGATCGTTTGGGAGCGGGATTGAGGGTGACGATATTCATGGAGCCGCCGAAGGTGCCAGCGCCGTATAGCGCGGAGCCTGCTCCCCTCTGTACCTGGACGTTCGAGGCGCCTGAAGACACCGCGCCCCAGTTGGACCAGTAAACGGCCTTCGATTCGGGGTCGTTGGTCGGGATGCCGTTGATCATCACAGAGACCCGGTTCTGGTCGAATCCCCGCACCCTGAGGGTGGACTCGCCGTTTCCCACACCGTCATTGGCCACGGCATAGACCCCAGGTGTGCCTTTTAAGAGCAATGGCGCATCCTGTCCGTGAAACTCCTCCTGAATGCGCTCGGTGGTCACGTTGGTGAAGGCAACGGGGGTCTCGCGCTCCCGGGCGCGGTTGGCCGTTACCACGATATCCATGCCCGCTATGACAGTTGGATTCAGGCTGAAGTTGACAACCACGGTCTCGTTCGCCACCACGATCACCGAGGTAGTCATCGGATGGTAGCCTATGAAAGTCACCCTGAGATCGAAGGTGCCCTCGGGTGCCTGCAAAATGACGTATTTGCCATCCATGTCCGTGGCTGCGCCGATGGAAGTGCCTTCAATTATCACATTGGCGCCAGGCAATGGGTTGCCTGTTTTGTTGTCGGTCACCTCGCCAGTAATGATGCCATCCGCGGCAAAAGCTGATGGTGGCAGAGCAAGAAACAAAAGCGCCAACAGCAGCGCTGGGATTGTATGAAATCTTACTCCTCTCATTTTTATCTCTCCTTTTTCGACTTCTCGGCTCTGCTTGTTTATGGGGATAGTCACCTCTCCCGTTGTTCTTTCACCATAAATTTACCACCTCCTCTACCGGATTAAAGCCTCTAGATATGAAGTGAAGGGAACGTTGATAAAACTCCCCTCCAATCTGGACTGACAGAAGGCACTTCACCCAAAAAGCGGCAAAACGTCACCAAACCATCCTGTTTGAAGAATCCAGAAAGAGATTTTAAGGCACGATTGACCGTCGCTATTGGCAAAGTTATGCAAACCCTCTCCATTGTCAAGGATTTTCTCAAAAAAGTTACATAACTCCTGGGCTGAGAAAGAAAACAGTGACTGTTGAGGTGAAGGGAAGGCCCGCGCCAAGGATTCCAGACTTTTTAAGGTTCGTTTCGCTTCTTGTTTATAAAAAGCCTCGCTTTGAACTTACACAGGGGGGCCATAAAAAATGGGCACAGCGTGCTGTGCCCCTGGAAAAAAGGGTCTGATACAGTCATTTCAATATTTAACTGTGCCTTACACCTTCATCTACTGGGCTTTTCTAATCCAGTTGTCTCCAAGCACCGTTTAAGTGACAGTAGATGTGCCGGCCGCCTGCGCTACCTACGACGCAGATATCACCATCGCTTGGGCTGGAAGGATATGTAGAACGCGGCTCCAGCCTGAGAACGTCGTTGACATGTAATTTCCTGGCCGGACTTGCGGCGCCGACACCCACGTTTCCACCATTCTCGTTGAAGATCACATCTCCGCCATCCCTGTTGATATGGAGGTAGGCGGCACTACCATTGTTGCGGGCCATTATCTCATTGCTGTCCATGGCAATATTGGCGGAATTGGTCTGCCCCATGACGAAGAAACCTCCACCAGCAAGGGACACATCGGTACCGCCCTGTACGTGAAGCGGTACCTCAGGACTGCTGGTTCCGATTCCTACATTGCCAGAATTGTAGTAGATGTCACCACCACTTGCTGACCAGTATGAATCG
>Ga0111203_147_pt1 | contig 23590 bp, 20 predicted proteins | sample DeeMarSWOR324_28_FD_80373 | JGI IMG/M metagenome (GOLD analysis project Ga0111203, IMG submission 80373) | candidate division Zixibacteria bacterium SM23_81 | reverse complement strand
TGGAGAAAAACCAGGCCAAGTTCGATTCCTTGAACACCGTGGCCGTGGGCCTGAGCGTCGACTCCGTCCCCTGCAAGGAGGCCTGGGCGAAGAGCCTGAAGATAAAGAACACCCGCCTGCTGGCCGATTTCTGGCCCCATGGAGGGGTCGCCAAGAAATACGGGGTCTTCAGAGATAAGAACGGCATTGCAGAGAGAGCCAATATCATCGTGGACGAAAAGGGGACAATCGTTTTTATAAAAATCTACCCCATAAAAGAGTTGCCTAAAATCAGCGAGGTCATCAAATTTTTGAAAACCATGAATCGTTAATCGGTAATCGTTGATCGTGAGAGGATAGGGGGTTAAGGGTTGAAGGATTCTAGGATTCAAGTGACCCCACGCTATCTCATGAAAACCAAGCTAAGCTGAAGAACTTTTTGATTGAATAATATTGTGCTTTATTTCTTGACCCCTGGGGTCGAGGGGCTGGTATGGGCCCTTGACTCCTAGAATCCTGTGGTGGCCAGGCTGAAGGCCCCGGATAGCTCCCTCAACCAGGAGGTGCGGGCTTTATGGATGTCAAAGAGGTCATACACAGAAGAAGAGCCTATCGCTCTTTGAATCCAGTAAAGATCACGGAAGACCTTATCGAGGATTTGGCAGAGTGCGCCCAGCTGGCCGCCTCGTGCTTCAACAATCAGCCCTGGAGATTCGTCTTCGTCCATGATCCCCAGGTGCTAAGAGAGATGCACGGGGCCCTCTCCAAGGGCAACGAGTGGATCCACTACGCCTCCATGATCGTGGTCGTGTTCACCAAAAAGGATCTGGACTGCGTGGTCAAGGGAAGGGAATATTACCTCTTCGACGCCGGTATGGCCACTGCACAAATGATACTGCGAGCCACTGAGCTGGGTATGGTGGCCCACCCCATCGCCGGCTTTCACGAGGACAAGGTCAAAGAGATTTTGGGGATTCCGAAGGATATGACCGTCATCACCCTGGTGAATTTCGGCAAAAAGCGAGATCAACTGCGCCCGGTCCTTTCCCAGAAGCAACGAGAATGGGAACGAGAGAGGCCAGAGCGGCTTCCGCTGGAGAAGTTCGTGCACATCAATTCTTACGGAGGAGAATAGAGGATATGGCAGAAGTCACCCATGTAGAGGGCTCAAACAAAAAACATAAGGTCATGCTCTACGCCCTGAGCACTTGCGGGTGGTGCAAGAGGACCAAGAGGCTGTTCAATGACCTGAGCGTTGAATATGACTATATCGATGTGGATCACCTGAGAGGTGAGGAGAGACAAAAGACCCGGGAAGAGATCACCCGCTGGAATCCCATGTGCTCCTTTCCCACCATCGTAATCGATAACCAAAGATGCATCGCTGGGTACAAGGAGGACGAAATCAGAGAGGCGGTGGCATGATGAGCGCCATGGAAGTGACCCCCGATGAGGTAGAGAGGGTTTATCAGAGACTGCAGAGAGAGACAGAGGAGGGTGGATACCACCTCAACCCAGATGTGGAATTCGTCCAAGACCTGATCCGGGGTTTGTTGACCAATGAGAAGAGGTATGGATACTGGGCTTGCCCCTGCCGTCTGGCCTCGGGCATCAAGGAAGCAGACCTGGACATCATCTGCCCCTGCGACTACCGGGATGCCGACCTGAACGAGCATGGGGCTTGTTACTGCGCCCTATACGTTTCCCAGGAGGTTCTGGACAGCAAGAGAAGGTTGAGCTCCATCCCGGAGAGGCGCCCGCCCCTGGAGGAGAGGAAGAAGGCCAAGGTGGAAATCTCAAAGCCCCCCGCGGGCATTGGATCACTGCCCCTGCCTGTGTGGCGGTGCAAGGTGTGCGGATATCTATGCGCCCGCGAAACCCCTCCGGAAATTTGCCCAATATGCAAAGCGAAAAAGGAGAGATTCGAAAAGTTTATCTGATGTAGGGGCGCGCGGCGGCGCGCCCTTTTTATGCAAGGAAATCGTTAACAAAATTGTAGGGGCGAGGTCACCTCGCTCTTTTTTGCACAAGGAAAGGCTTCCATAATATGTAGGGTCGGGTTTAAAACCCGTCCTTTTTTCATCGTAAGAGGGATCTCCTGATCGCTATATTTCCTCCCACCACCCCACCGATGGAAGTAGGCAGTTGGCAGTATGCAGACTGCCCGCTGCCACCCCAATGCAAATATCATAAAGAGCACAGGGGCGTAATGAATTACGCCCCTTTTTGCATGAGAAAAGATCCGATCACACGCAGGGGCGCGGCAGGCCGCTCCCGTTTCTTATGTCGAAACTCGGCTCTCGGTTTTCGGTCTCGATGGGCGTTAAGGATCTTGGCGGTCGGTATTCTGTGACAGGGGAGCCACCCCGCCTGAGGCTCCTCTTCGTCACCTCCCGCTACCCTCCCTCGCTTCAGCCAGCACCAGAGAAACAGAAGAGTCGCCGTCAGCCTTTGCGCCCAAGCGATCCTCCTGTTCATTCCAGCTAGATCCGCCCGTATCCTAGATATCTTGATTATCATGAATAAATTATCGATTATCATAATTTTTTTCTTGACAAACATGTTTTTAGGCTTTATATTGATAATTGGTTTGGCCCGACGCACACCACATCCACAGAAAGGAGCCAATCATCATGATTCACCATAAATTTCTCAATCCGCTGGGAAAGGCACTCCGATTCTACGCAGGATTCGCTCTGACGGTCTTCCTGTTGCAGCTTGTCGGTGTTCTGATGTATTTCATCAACGTCTGGCCCGGGCTGCGATACACCCTGTCCACAGGAGTCACTCGCTTCGTTGGCTTGGCTGTTATCTTGGCTCTCGTTCGCTCCTGCCTTTGGATCCGTATCTACTGGTCTGGGGCCGGGGCTTTTTCCATTCTCCGCCTGGAAGGGCAGTCACCGCATCTAGCTGACCACATCTCTCCGGTCCTCAAGACTCTAACGCGGCTGCTGGTAGTGAGCTGCATACTGGACCTATGCTTCGTTCCCGTCATCTTCTTAAGCGACAGGCTCCTGCCCTTCTCGGTGTCTGGGTTGTGGCTTGGTTTAGTTGATCTTTCCATCCTTCTCTTCCCACAAGCCTTCGGTATTGCCGCGCTAATATTGGCGTTCTTAGCACATCAGTACGGGCAGCTCCTAAGAGAGCGGAGCCAGATGAAGGAAGAGATCGAGCTCACGATCTGAGGACCATGACATGCCAATCGTGATCAACCTTGACGTGCAGATGGCGAAGCGCAAGATGAAGCTCACCGAGCTTTCCAACCTTGTTGGTATTTCGGTACAGAACCTTTCAGTGCTGAAGACGGGGAAGGCGAGAGCCATTCGCTTCTCCACATTGGAAAAGCTTTGCCAGGCCCTGGAGTGTACCCCAGGCGATCTCATCGAGTACCGGGAATCATCGTAGCAAACCGCGATGCAGTCCTCACCCGATGAGGGTTCGGGAGCCGGACGGCTCGAGTGTCAGTAGTGGCAGAGTCATTTTGAGCACGATGGCGAGGGTAAGGGTCGGGCCCTGCCTACTGCCACCGGTGAAGGGTGGTAGGGGCAGATTTCCACCTTTTAAAACATCATTTCAAATTGCAAAATGGGCATTTAAAATTGAAAATTGACCTCACTTGACCCCAGTATTATCGCAAAAAAAAGGCGAGCACCGCTCGCCCCTACCTTTCTATTATATTGCCATTGCCACTCTCAAATCTCCATCTCATAAATCCGATAGGTCTTATACGCTTTGGCCCCCAGCATCTCCAGGGCTCGGATCATCATCTCGTTGTCCTCTAAAACCCAGGACATCTCTCCCCAGGTGTAGCCTCTCGCTGTGCCCACATCGAAGGTTTTGATGTAGAAGATGGCGTCGATGCCCCGCTTCTGGTACTTGTGTACCACGCCCATGACCATGATCCGGGCGCAGTCGATCTTTCGGGAACGCCACCACAGCTTGATCAGGCCCAAGGGGAAGAGACGGCCGTTGACATGCTTAAGGGCCTGGTTGTAATCGGGAAGGGTCAGGGAGAAACCCGCCGGCTGGTCGTTCACCTCGGCCAGCAAGACCAGCTCCGGCACGATCAAGGGCTTGAGTTGCTTGGCCAGGTGGTCAAACTCCGCGTCGGTCATAGGCACGAAGCCCCAGTTCTTGACCCAGGCGTTGTTATAGACCTCCTTTATGCGCTTTAGCTCCGCATCGAAGTCCTTCATATTGATGGGCCGGATGATCAGCCCCTCCTTCTTCTGGATCTTCTCGGCCATGCTTCGTAATCTGTCCGATATGCCGTCCTTGCTGAACATCCGGTAGGCGAAGAGATCCCTGGCCTTGGCCAGTCCGTAGCAGTCCATGAACTCGGGATAGTAGGGGAGGTTGTAGCTCATCATCAGGACGGGACTCATGTCGAAGCCCTTCACCAGCATGCCCCACTCATCGTTGGAGGAGAAGTTGGCCGGGCCGCGCATGGTCTGCATGCCCTGCTCCCTGAGCCAGTCGCGGGCGCCATCTAGGAGCTGTTTCGCCACCGCATGGTCATTGACACACTCGAAGAAGCCGAAGAAACCGGTTTGTTCGTTGTGAAATTGGTTGTGGGCCTCGTTGACTACCGCTGCGATGCGGCCGACGCTACGATCACCCCTGCGGGCTAGGAAGAGCTGCACTCTGGCGTGATCGTAGAAGGGATTCTTGACGGGGTTGAGATATTCCTTCTGCTGGCTGATGAGAGGGGGAACCCAGAGGGGATCGTCTCTGTAAATTTTCCAGGGAAGCTTGATAAACTCCCGCAGCTGCCCTCGGGAGGTTACCGGTAAGAGCTGGATTTGCGCTTGGCCCTTTTCGATGGCTGGAGGATACAAGGAATTGTCTAGAGCTATGGGCATGGCAAATACTCTCGATACCGCTCAGGGGATGATCTCCAGCTCCTTGCCCACTCGCTGAAAGATCTCCAGAACCTGGTCCAGCTCCTGGTCGGTATGGGTAGCCATATAACTGGTGCGGATCAGAGCTTGTCCTGGAGGAACGGCCGGAGTGACCACCGGGTTGGTGAAGATGCCGTTCTGGAACAAGGTTTTCCAGAAGTAGAAGGTCTTAATATCCTCCCCGATGAGCACGGGGATGATGGGCGTGTTGCTGGTGCCGGTGTTGTAGCCCATGGCCTGAAAACCCTCTCGCATCTTATTGGCGTTCTTCCTCAGACGCTCTCGCCGCTCTGGCTCAGCCTTGATGATCTTCAAGGCGGCTCGGACGGCGGCCACCGATGCCGGAGGCATGCTGGCGCTGAAGATCAGGGCCCTGCCGTGGTGCTTGACGAAGTCGATGACATCGAAGTCGGCGGCGATGAATCCCCCGATGGAGACGAAGGATTTGCTAAAGGTGCCCATGATGATGTCCACCTCGTCATCCAGACCAAAATGGGCGGCCGTGCCGTTGCCCTGGGGTCCCAGCACCCCAATGGAGTGGGCGTCGTCCACCATGAGCCGGGCGTTGTACTTGTTCTTCAGCTCCACAACCCTAGGCAGGTCGACGATATCCCCCTCCATGCTGAAGACGCCGTCGGTGACGATAAATTTGCCAGGGCCATCGCCAATGTTCTTCAAGACCCGCTCCAGATCATTCATGTCGTTGTGGCGGTATTTGACGATCTTGCCGAAGCCAAGACGGCAGCCGTCCACGATGCTGGCGTGGTCGGCACGGTCGGTGATGACCACATCGCCTTTGGCCACCAGACATGAAATGGTGGCTAGGTTGGTTTGAAAACCGGTGCTCATCACTAAAGCGGCCTCTTTGTTCGTGAAATCAGCCAATTCCTGTTCAAGCTTCTCGTGGATATCCAGAGTACCATTGAGAAAGCGGGAGCCGGTGCAGCCCGCGCCATATTTCTCCAGGGCCGCCCGCGACGCCTCAATCACTTTAGGATGGGAGACTAGCCCCATGTAATTGTTAGAACCGATCATGATGAGATTTTTTCCCTTTGAAGTCACCTCGGAACCCTGGCCGGAGTCGATAGGGATGAAATAGGGATAGTACCCCTTCTTCCGGGCGATCTTGGCGGGCTTGTAGTTCCAGCATTTCTCGAATATATCCATGGCCTTCTCTCCCGCTGGGGCAATTAATGCTTGCAATTTGACACCGATGATGATATAGTTGCAGAGAAGTGGAGCTGGAAGTTGTGGTTATTATATGGCCAGGAAGCTAGCTTGTCAAGAGATTTCCTAAGCCATTGGCTACAGGTCTGAGCATCTGGGGGCCTTGAACATGAAGGTGCTGGTAACTGGGTCCAATGGGTTTTTGGGAAGCCACCTGGTGGAGGAGCTGCTTCGCAGGGGACACCGGGTGACAGGACTGGTCCGCAAGACCAGCGACCTGCGCTGGCTGGAGGGCCTCGATATGGATCTGGCCTATGGGGAGATTAGCGATTCGCCTTCTCTTGCTGAGCCGGCAAAGGAGGCAGACGTTGTCTATCACTTAGCGGCAGTGACAAAGGCTCGTCAGCGGGAGACATACTACCGGGTGAACCACCAGGGGACCAGAAACCTCTTGGAGGTCTGCGCACGGTTTAATCCCAGCCTCGAGAAGTTCGTTCTGGTAAGCAGCCTGGCCGCTGCTGGACCCAGCCCCGAGGGCAAGCTTCTTGGGGACACGGATCCCTGCCAGCCTGTGAGCGACTACGGTCGGAGCAAGCTCATGGCTGAGCAGGCTGCCGGAGAGTACCAAGGTCGCCTACCCATCACGGTTGTGCGTCCGCCGGCGGTCTACGGACCTCGTGACAGGGATTTCCTGGCCTACTTCCGGATCTTAAAGAAGCGCCTGCGACCGCTGTTAGGCTTCGGGGAGCGGCAGTTGAGCATCTGTCATGTGAGGGACGCGGTGCAAGGTATCATTTTGGCTGCGGAGTCGGAGAAATCCTCAGGGCAGATTTATTTTCTGGCAGGGGCGGAGGATTGCTCATGGGATGAGCTGACGCGAACCATGGCAGCTGCCTTGGCAGTCCGAGCCCTGACGGTGCGGGTGCCCCTCTTTGCCCTGCATGTGGCCGCTTTCTTCTCCGAGCTATTCGCTCCTTTCAGCCGGGAGGAACCGGTGCTAGACCGTCGCAAGGCCCGGGAGTGGAGCCATCGGTGTTGGACCTGTGATTGGAGCAGGGCCCGGGATGAGCTGGGATATCGGCCAACGGTATCGTTACAGGAGGGCATCCGGGGGACGGTAGGGTGGTACAGGGAGGTGGGGTGGCTTTAATAAAAGCATTGAAAATTGGTAATTTTAGATCAATCGCACTGGTCAGCAGACTATCCGTTTTGTCATTCTAGCTTGCTTTGTCATTCCAGCGCAGGCCGGAGTCTCGTTTTTCTCGGAGTTGATGCGATTTCTAGTTTAACGAGATGCCTATTCCCCGCTTTCGCGAGGACAAGATTCGCAGGCATGACAAAAAGAATCGCGGGCCGAAGATCGTCAGACGAAGTTCGTCGAGTAGTCCCAGCATCAAGAGGGGGGCTTCGACAGACGAAATCCGATCACCGACTAAGGTAACGAGCTTCGTGACCGATAACCGATCTACCAGCTCCGGAAACGCGAACCACTGCGGCGCGGAGATGATAGTTTGAGGATGAGCTCTTTGGTGTTGAAAAACGAGCTCCTTCGCTGGCTTTTGGGCGGCGAGCCTTGGGTGGTTTACCGCACCCTAAGCGGCCTTTTAGGCTACGACGAGAGCCACGCTGATGTCGCGGCCGCACGGCAAGCTGTATCGAAGCACAGATTGATCAAGCCTATCCTCGGCCGACAGCATCGCCGGGGCTATTGGGGCAGGCCAGAGGATATTCATACCTGGTGGCCGCGGAAGGACACCACCTTTTGGATTATAGGAGTGCTAGCCGATTTCGGCCTTACGCTCGAGAATCCCCACATGGCCCGATCCGCAGAGTATGTCCTTGATCTGCAGCTACCTTTGGGAGGCTTTCTAGGATTCGAGCCCCAGAAGGCCGCCGAGTGTCACACCGCAATTCTCCTGGAACCTTTGGTCAAGAGTAGTCTTGGTGATGACACCCGGATTCACAGAGCATATCAGTGGCTTTTAAGCCGGCAGCGACTGGATGGTGGATGGTGGTGCAAGGACACAGGACAGATCGGCGCACCGCGAGAGAAGGAACCTAGCTGTCCCTTCGCCACCATGTTCGTTTTGAGCGCTATGGATCAGCGTCCGGAGCTGCGAAAACACTCGGCCTCCCAAAGGGCGGTGGACTTTCTGCTGTCATGCTGGGATAATAAGGGAAAGCTGAAATATCCCGGTCATGATAGCCAGATAGGAACCGGGTGGGAAAAGCTTAAATACCCCTTTACCGACTATCGAATCTTGAAATTTCTGGATGTGCTCTCTCGTTTTCCAGCAGCCAGGAGAGACCCGAGAACTCAGGAGATCCTCAATCTGTTGAAAGCCAAGTCCGATGAGCAAGCCTGTTTCCAACCGGAGTCAATCGTCAATGTCTGGGGCGATTTCGATTTCGGCCAGAAAAAAGAGCCATCGAGATGGCTGACGATGCTGGTTTGGAGGGTGATGAGGAGATTTGGGAAGCAAGAATGGCTGTAAAATATGGACAAGTCTGGATGTGAAACCGCCCGGCGGAGATTGAGCCAGGCGGTTTTTAGCAGCACATTCTTTTAAATTGTCATTCCTACGAATCTTGTCCCCGCGCAGGCGGGGAGCAGGAATCTCACTTTGAGGGATGACCGAGGGGTGATTCTCATTCTGAGATGCCTGCCTGCCCAGGCATGACAATCCTTTTAATCATTGGATTCAACTTTGATATATTACTCTCCATGGCCAATTGCTTCTCAACATCTGCGTAAGCTAGAGAGTTGTGGATATGAAATTCACCTGGCTAAAAAAGCATCGCTAGGTGATTATTATTAGCGCATATTAAAACAATTTGTCATTCCTGCGAATGCAGGAATCTCACTTTGCGGGATGACCGAAAGGTGATTCTCCTCCTGAGATGCCTGCCTGCGCGGGCATTATAAAATTAGGCAATTAGTCACGATTTGGCACAAAGTCACAGAGGTATTGAGCAATGATGGTGAAGATGTCTTGGTCTCTGTGGTTGTACCTGAACTCCAGTTCTTTGAGATACAGAGGGAATCGGTGAGCAGAGATACCGTGGTGTTTGATGACCCATTCCTTGGCCCAGCTCCAGAACCCTTCCAGGCCATTGATGTACACACGACCACGGGAGAAATGTTTTCCGTGATCGATCTTCAAGTGCCGGTAGCCACAAAACATCAAGGCGTCATAGATCCGATAGCGGTCGGTATAGACGATGCTGCCACGGCGTACCTTGGTGATGGCCAACCCCAGCACCGTATTGGCCTGCACATTGGGGACCACTTCCACGCTGACCTGGCCCTGGCGCTCCAAGATGCCGAAACCAGGGACCTTGCCAGCAGCACCACGTCCTCGCTTGCCCTTGCGCCGACCGCCAAAGTAGGTCTCATCCACCTCCACCTCACCACCCAACAAACTGCCAGCATCCTGCTGCGCATGAACCCAAATACTCTGCCGGATGGTGGTGAGCGCCTTGTATACGGTGGCATAAGAGAGCTTCAACTGCACGGCCATCTTGCGAGCTGAAAGCTCCAACTCAAACAGCTTGATCAACCGCAGCCATTGATCTGGACGCAGGGCTCCTCGGTTAATCCACCGTCCTGTGAAGTCATGAAACGGGTAGCCACAGCGGGCACAACGCCTGCGTCCATCCTTCAATCGATAGAACTTTCGGCTCCGGCAACGGGGGCAAAATCGCTGTTGGTTTTTCCAGCAAAATCCCAACAAGTATTTTCGAGCCGATGTCTCGCTTTTAATTAAACGCTCATAAATAGATAGATCCATGGCACCAATATAACATCAGTGCCAAACCTTAGTCAATTGCCTAAAATTATAATGTCTTTTGTTATTCAAAATAGATCAGCGGATAAATCCTTCCATCCCGGATTTATTTTGATGACGGCATTTTCCTTGTATTCTCGTTTCCACTTTTTCATTTGTTTCTCCTTGATAATGGCACTTTTAACATCTGATGTTTCCTGATACCAGACCAGTTTGTGGCAGCGGTACTTTTTTGTGAAACCGTCTACTAAATCATTCTTATGCTCGAACACTCTTCTAACCAGGTTGTTGGTAATTCCAATGTAAAGAACAGTGTTGCGCTTATTTGTCATGATGTAGACATAATATGATTTCGTCATCTAGCCAATTCCTAGTTGTCATTCCCGCTTGCTTTTGGCTCTGACAACTAATTACTGTTTTGCTACTCTTGCATTTTTATTAAAGAAATGTCATTCCTGCGAATGCAGGAATCTCACTTTGAGGCACAACCGAAGGGTGACTCTCCTTCCGAGATGCCTGCCTACGCAGGCATGACAGCAGAGGTTAAGCTACGTAGCTTGATTTATTAGTCCATTATTGTCAAAACAAATCTAGATGCTTTTTGGAAGAGCCGAATGACGATCCAGATTGTCATTCCTGCGTATGCAGGAATCTCACTTTGTGGGATGACCGAGGGGTGATTCTCATTCTGAGATGCCTGCCTGCCCAGGCATGACAAAATAGTAATGGCTTTTGCCATTCAAAAGACGACCGGCGAAATCCGACAAACGACCAACGTAACGCTCATTGACACCGGAAATCGATAAGCGAAGCCAATCACTTAAAATATTCCACTGCATTCTCAAATATCTTCAACCCGGGACCGCGCTCCGGGATTTTTTGTCCCTCTCTCTTATACTTCTCCTTCAACCAGGTCCAGTGGGGTAGGTGGGTAAAATCGATGGCCCGCTCGGGATGTGGCATCATGCCCAGCAAACGGCCGGTCTCATCCGCGATGCCGGCGATATCCTCCAGGGAACCATTGGGATTCGGTTCCAGGTCGAGATGGGTACATACCTCTCCAAGAGCGTATTTCAAGGCGATCATGCCCCGGGCCTTCAGTTCCTGCAGGACCTTTCCAGGGGCGTAGAACTTGCCCTCGCCGTGGGCGATGGGCAGGGAGACTTTTCTGAGCCCCCGCAGCCACGGACTATCACACTGCACCTCTAGGTCAACCCATCTGGCCAGATAGCGTGCCGACCGATTGTAGGTCAGGGCCACTTGCTGTGTTCCAAATTTCCCCCCGATGGCGGGCAAAAGGCCCAGGTGAACCATAATCTGGAAGCCATTGCACACCCCAATCGCCAACCGGTCTTTCTGTACGAAGGAGAGCACCTGTTTCCATATGTGATTTTTAACCCGATGGGCGAAGGCGTTACCGGAGCCGGTGTCGTCGCCGTAAGAGAAGCCGCCGGGAAAGGCCAAAATTTGATAGTTCTCCAAGCCCCTGTGTCCATCAATAAGATCGTTGATATGCACGATATGAGCCCGAGCTCCGGCTAGTTCAAAGGCAAATTGCGTCTCCTCCTCGCAATTGATACCGTATCCGCTGAGGACTATTACCTGAGGCTGGGCCATAATCAATAATCCCGAAAGGTCGACTTATACGATTGTAAAGCTCCCTGAAGCGCCGTGTTTATGATCACATTTCCCCTCAGGCCTTTCATGATAATAAGATCATCCTCTCTCACCGTTCCTATCTGCGCCAGGGGAATGCCTCTCATCAGATCTTCAAACGATTTCCTCTTATTTGGATGAATCGTCGCCAAAATCCTGCCCTGGCTTTCTGAAAAAAGAGCGACGTCTTCCCGGGAAAGCGTGCCGGGCAGACTTTCCAGCCAGACATCGATGCCCAGCATCCCGCCCATGGCCGTCTTGGCAAGAGCCATCGCTAAACCACCTCGGTGGATGCTCTGTGCCGATGCGATCAACTCCTCCTGAAGGCATCGGGAGTAGGCTCGGTACAGATTGAGATTGCTCTTGGCGTCCACCTGGGGCACAGAGCTGCCGGTGGCGGGCTGGCCTCTCTTCTCTCCCCACAGGGCATAGTATTCCGAGGCTCCCAGCTGTTCAGATGTCTCCCCGAGAACGTAGATCAGATCGCCGGGAAACTTGGCATCCAGGGAGACGGCCTTGCCCACATCCTCCAAAATTCCGATGCCCGAGATGAGCAAGGTGGGCAGCACGGAGATCTTTATCTCTTTTCCGTCCTCATCGTAGCCCTTGAAGTCGTTGAACATGCTGTCTTTACCTGAGATGAACGGGCTTCCGTAGGCGATGGCGTAATCGTAGCAAGCCTGAGCGGCATGTTTCAGTTGGCTTAGCCTCTCCGGTTCATCGGAGCTGCACCAACAGAAGTTATCCAGCAAGGCCAGCTTTTCGAGATCAGCCCCTACGGCCACCAGGTTCCTGATGGCCGTGTCGATGGCGCAGGCGGCCATGTGATACGTGTCTATCTTGCTGTAGGTGGGATATATACCTTGAGAGATGGCGATGCCCTTAGATGAGTTCAAGAGGGGCCGGATCACGGTGGCGTCGCCATTCACCCGGCCTCTACCCTGTAGTGGCTTTATGACCGAGCCACCCTGGACTTCGTGGTCGTATTGTTGCGAGATGAACTCGAAGCTGGCTGTATTGAGCCGCGCCAGCATAGCATGGAAACAGTCGGTGAGATCATCGGCCATGGGAATGTCCGGTTCTCTATGCACTTGACGGCATTCTACCGTCTGCATCGCCTCTTTGGGCAAACCATTGTGCAGGAATTCCATGTCCAGGTCCATCACCCGCTGGCCGTTGTACTCAACGATGCACCGTCCCGAATTCGTGAATTCGCCGATGATGGTTGCCTCCACACCCCTTCGGCTCAGCAAATCGGATAACTGGCCGCATTTTTCTCGGGGAACTGCCAAGGTCATCCTCTCTTGCGATTCTGAGCACCATATCTCCCAGGGTTTTAATCCCGGATACTTGAGGGGAACCTCATCGAGCCTCACAAAACATCCTCCGCATTCCCTGGCCATCTCCGCAACGGAGCAGGACAGGCCACCAGCGCCGTTATCTGTTATGCTGTTGTAAAGTCCCTGGTCTCGCGCCTCCTTGACGATGGCATCGCTCAATTTCTTTTGGGTAATAGGGTCTCCAATCTGCACGGCAGCTGCTGGACTGCCAGCATCCATAACCTCTGATGAGAAAGTAGCCCCATGGATGCCATCTTTGCCCACACGCCCTCCGGCCATGACGATCCAATCCCCTGGTCGCGCCCGCTTCATGTGTGCCGATCTTCCATGGCTCTTTTGAGGTATGAGACCGATGGTGCCCACAAATACCAGTGGTTTACCCCGGTAGCTTTCGTCAAAGATGAGAAAGCCCTGAGATGTGGGAATGCCGGAGTTATTCCCCCCGACGTTAACACCATGTATGACACCGTCCATGATCATGCGGGGAGAAAGCATTCTTTGGGTGAAGTTGGAACCCTTATAGAGGATCGTTGTATCTCTCGGATCGGCGAAACAAAAGCCGTATACATTCGCTATCGGTTTTGCGCCCAGGCCAAATCCAATGGCGTCCCGGTTCACTCCAACGATTCCCGTGATGGCGCCTCCAAAGGGGTCCAAGGCTGAGGGGCTATTGTGGGTCTCTACCTTGTGGGTGATCAGATGATCATCGTCAAAAAGGATGGCCCCTGAGTTGTCGTGAAACACCGAGACGCAGAAGTCACGCTTACCCTTTTGTTGTCTGATTTTCTCGGTAGCTCCTTTGATAAATGTGGCCAACAAGCCGTCCCGAATTTCGTCCAGGGGATCCGAAAAGATGGTGTGTTTGCAATGCTCAGACCAGGTCTGGGCGATGGACTCCAGCTCCACGTCCGATGGGTTCCTTCCTTGTTCTTTAAAATGTTCCTGGATCGCTTTCATATAGGTAAGATCCAATGCTAACGGGCCTCTTCTGGTTCCATCCGCATCGGCAATGCCCCGTTTGCCTATGAGGGCTAATTCCTCATCGGCCGCACCGAGAATCTCCACCATGTCCGCGGTGGGCTTACTATCCAGATGGACGCTGGGGATAACCAGATCCATGCCGCGATAGGCTTGAAATTCATCTCGTCTTTTGATGTGCACCCGTTGAATCAATGGGTTGGCAAGGCTCCTCGCAATTGTCGCCACATCATCTGCGGTGAGATCTCCGCACAAAAAGGTGATCTGAGAGCTGTAAACGCCCTGACCGGGACGGAATTCTACTTTTAGGAAATCCTCAATCATCTCCCTGGCTGTGTTCCCCACGTTATCGGTGACCCCGGGAAGAAAACCCACCTCAATGGCCCAGTCAAATTTAGCTGGACTCTGAGGCTGATCCACTTTCGCCCTTTGAGTGATGGAATCTGACAGCACACCGGCAATGGCCTTCAGCTGAGCTCCGCTGAGATCTCCGTCTACGGTGTACACATCCACCAACCATACCCCGGTGATTTTGATGGAACGACCCATTCCCTCCAGGTGCCTTTTTCTCACCAGGGCGCGAGCATCTGGTATTTTTAGCGCCACCTCTATTCGATTAGCCATCGCATGCTTTTACGCGGTGTTTTTTACGAAGCGCCTGGAACTCGGAATAACCGCTCATATCAAAGGGGTACTTCTTCTGGGTGCACCCGAGGCAGGCAGTTTCCGGAGTTAAGTTGACAGCGCGGAGCATCTGCTTTGAGGGGAGAAAGTTCAGGGTGGTGGACCCGATAAACTTCCTGGCCTGCTCTATGTCCTCTTTTCCATTGCCGTTCAGGAGCAATTCCTCTTGAAGGGGAGTATCTATCCCCCCCGCACAGATGCCGATGTAGGGAGGAAAGGTGAGAAACAGATGCACCTCTTCGGCCCCCAAGTCATACAATTTAGAAACCACTTCTTTAGAGGTCTCACCTCGAACCACGCTGTCGTCGACCAGTCCGATCTTCTTTCTGTTAATGTGTGAGCGGATGAAGATAAGCTTGTCGTCAATGGATTGCTTCCTTCTCCTGGCTTCTTGTTGAAAGGCGCGAATTGGGGAATGTGAGGGCCGAGGGACGATGCCACCATATGGTTTTCTCCATTCCTTGGCCAGAGCTATGGCCGCGGGAATGGGCGATTTGGGGACGGGCATGACGGCATCCACCCGGTCTTTCAGGTGGGAAAAAGCAGAAGCTATGGATCGGCCCAATTTGTAGCGGGCATCGTAAACTTTCTGGCCCCGCAGTTCGGAGTCTACCTGGGCAAAATACACGATCTCAAAGGGGCAAAATTTCTCCTGCTGTGGATATATCTTATCCGAGTACACCTGAAGGTTGAAGTCCACAAATATCGCCTCTCCTGGGCTGAGCTCTTGAAAATCCTGAAATCCCTTTAGAAAATGAAAGGCTGTCGTTTCAGAGGCAAACGCATACTGGACGATGCCACCCTGATCCTTTCTGGCGAAGCTCAAGGGCCTTACGCCATGGGGATCTTTGAAGGCCAGCAAACCATGATTGGCGATGATCGCCACGATGGAGTAGGATCCCGTGGCGGAATACTCCTCTTGACTGTCCATGGTGATCTTCAGGGCCGGAAAGAGCTTTTCTCTCACGAAGGAGGACGTATCTGTGGCCTGGTGGGATTTTTTCAGGATCAGGTTTTGAGCCAGAGCAAAGAGCAGTGTTTCCACGTCACAATTCGTAAAGAAGGAATAAGACCCCAGCATTTCCAGCTTTCGCCTCAAGCTTGTGTAATTCGCAATCTGACCATTGTGGGCTATGGCCAGCCCGGGTCTTTGAATGTAAATGGGCTGTGCATCCCTTGAGGCGTCGTCGCCCGAAGTGGCGTAACGGTTATGGCCAATGGCGACATTGTCCCTGGAACTTCCCTGATCACTGCGGAAGACCTCTGTGCTTGAGCCTGTTCCTCGTATGGGCGGACTGAATTGCTGCTCCACGGAGCTATAGCTGATCATTCCGGAGGATTGAATTCCTCTGTGTTGAAGCGCGTGAAGCCCCCTGACCAGATCTTTGCAAACAGGCTCGTTGCCGATGATGCCTATGACACCACACATTACGACCTGTCCTTCATGGCAATATCGTGGGCATCGCCAACAATTTTGCCGGCATAGGGAGAGTTTAGCTCGATGACCGCATTGGCACGCAGCTGTTCCAAGTTCAGGCAGCCAGCATTGCTCAGGGCGGCCTTGATCTTCATCATGTCATTCTTCAGGGTTGGCTTCAGTCTCCCCAGATACGGCACTGTCCCCTCTACGCCCTCTTCGAAGAAGGTCTTTCGCGTGACATGCCCGTACCTGTTGAGATTTTTTGCTCTTATGGAACCCTCTCCCCATGTGACCACGCTGGCCATCTGGTTTTCATCTCTGGTCACCTGACCACCTCTGTCCAACTTTTCCCCGGCGGACTCATAAAATCTGTTGAAATAATATCCCATCATGACGGCATCCGCTATGGTTAAGGCGATGATCATATCTGCCGAACAGGTGATGCCTCCATCCATGATCAGGGAAACATACCTGCCGGATTTTTGCAGATAATCCTCTCTGGCCTTGCCGACCTCTATCAGCGCCGTCATGGGCGCTCTTCCGGTGGCTTTCTCACGATGGGTGGTACAGATAGAGCCTGAGGACATGCCCACCTTGACGATGTCGGCACCCTTTTGCATCAAATACATGGCTCCGTCATAGGTGATGACATTCCCCACACAGAGAGGCGTTGGCATGCCCATCTTTTTGTAGTCTTTCATCACGTCGACCACAAAATCGCTGTAGGCATCCGATGTGTCCACCACGATCAAATCGACGCCCGCCTCGACGTTGGCCTCTACTCTCTCTCTCCAACCCTTAAAAGTGGTGATGGCCGCGCCCACCTTGATTTTTTCGATGTCCTTTTGAAAGGCCAACTTCACCAGCCTGTTCAGGTCATCGAGCACCACCAGGTACCTTTGCCTGTTGGACTTGAGAAGCTTTTTGGCTTCGTCAACGGTGATGCTCGGCTTTTGACAAGCGGATATCTCCTGTGTGCCGAAAGGAATCATGGCTGAGGCCACCGGGTCCTGGAGGGCGACGTCTATTTCCCAATAATGCTGCTGTATGAACATCCCAGAGAAGACGTTGTTTCTGTCCACTATAGGGATCTTGGAGTGGCCGAACTGCTCGACCAGTTTGAGAACCTCCTCCACAGTGGCATCCTCTCTGGCCGTGATGGGCTCTGACACAAAGCCCATCTCATAATCTTTGATTTTCCGGACGATATCGACCTGCTCCTCGACGGTCAACCTGGCCGGCAGGATACCCAGCCCACCCTCCTTCCCCAATGCCAGGGTCATCTCGTATCCGGTCACGGAGGTCATGGCCGCACTTAACAGGGGCAATTTCAAAGTGAGATGATCGGTCAGCTTGGTCTGCAGGGTGACGTCGGAAATTGTGCCCTGACGTTTGGTATGGCCCGTCAAAAGGCAGAACTCGCTGAAGGTCCTCCCTGGATCGAGGATTATTTTTTTGGCCATTGTTTTACCTGCTCCTAATCCAAATTATTCGTGAAATTCGATTGATCCTTGAAAAGCCGAGACTCGAGATTCGAGATTCGTGAAAAAACAGAGACTGAAGACTGGTAAAAAGACCAATACTGGATCATGGATTATAGTTAAGAGAGTTGAGGTCTCTGATCCTCGATCTTGGATGGTGAAAAATACAGGGAACCGGGGTCCGGGATCCGTAAAGAACCGAGATTCAAGACTCGGAATCCGTTTTGCGTGTTGCATGAAAAGCTGCTTACTGCCTACTGCTTACTGCTATTGGGACTGCCATTGCCCCTATGTCTTTCACGAATCTCGAGTCTCGATTCTCGAATCTCGATCCACAATTCACGATTACTTCAGCTAATGTGCGAAGCATCTTTCCAACGTAAAAGCCATAGCCATCTTATGTTCGTTCACCGCTTGGATAATCTCATGGTCTCGCCGCGAACCGCCTGGCTGAACGATCGCCGTGACGCCCTCCCTCGCGGCCGTGTCGATGGAATCGCGAAAGGGGAAAAAGCCATCGGAGGACATGGCCGATCCCTCCAGGGGCTTTGCTTTCAGCTCCGCTTTCATCTGCTCCCAGCTCATGTCTGCGGGCGCCCAGGAGAAGCTCTCGGCTTTCTGTGCGACTCTCTTTCGATCCAGGGCCTTCTGATAGGACCGGGAGATGGCCTCCTCCACCGCACCCACCCTCTCTCGCTGGCCCGAGCCGATGCCTACGGTCACGCCGTCTTTCACGAAGACGACGCTGTTGCTGCTGACCCCGATGTTGACATACCAGGCCGTGAGCAAATCCACCAACTCAGTTGGCGTCGGATCTCGCTGGACCACGTAGCTCTCCTGGTCTGTTCTCACCAGGGGATCACAGATCAAATCCCGTGGTCCCCTGATGCTGCTCAGGTAGGGAGCCTGGACGACAAGCCTCCCCGTCGGCAAGACCTTGAGATCATACCAGCCCGTGACGTCGTCCCCCTTGAATTTAGGTAGTTTGTCGAGATTGGAGAACAGGATGGCCCGGATGTCCTTTTTGCGACCGAAAATCTCCATGGCGCCCTCTTCGAAGTCGGGAGCCGCCACTGCTTCCACGAAAGAAGACATGATGGCCTGGGCGGTTGCTTTATCCACAGGTCTATTGGTGACCACGACGGAGCCGAAAGCGCTGCGGGCGTCCACATCTCTGGCCAGCTGGTAGATTTGAGCCAGACTGCTGCCCCCATGCTGCGTGGCAAAGCCGGATGGCGAGGCGTGTTTCATCACCGCCACGGCGGGCTTTGGAAAGAACTTCAGGATCCCCAAGGCTCGGCATACGTCCATCAGGTTGGTGGCCGAGAGCCCTCCCTTTCCGGATTTGGCCAGACGGATGTCGGTGAGCACCGCTAGGGAAGTTTCCTGGAATCTGTACAGGGCACCTGGCTGGTTCGGATTTTCGCCGTATCGCAGGTCAAGTTCCTTTTGCAGATTGATGCGCAGCTCCTGGGGAAACTCGCCCTCCACAGACGTACGATAGGCCCTTTTCATATTCGTAACGTCCGTTCCTCTCATCTCAGCCTTCCCCCGCATGCCTGTTGATGATCGACACCTCCATCTGCGAAGTCCTCAGATGAGAGAAGGCGACGGCCACTGCGACACGGAAGTCCTTTTGCGGATCCTTGGGAGCCAAACAGTTATAGATAGCCTCTGCCTGTTCTTCGGCACTTCGCCCTTCAAGTTGGACGCTGAGCGGTTCGCCTCGGAACGAGGGCAAAGGATCCACGTTGGCTCCAGCGTAGGTGGTTATGAGTTTACCCTCTCCTGGACTCAGGGGAACTTCGAAGTATTCCCTCTCAGTCGTGCCATCCGGTGCACGCTTCGCCATACTCAGGGCGGCGCCGTTCATCAGACACCCGCTGATCCTGGTGGTGAATGTCGGCTCGTCGGGCTCGTAGCTGGTCAGGTCGATTCCCGCCATCACATGGGGCCGAGCGAAGGCTCGCTGCAGGATCTCCGTAGGGGCGAGATGGAGCCCTCGGTCCCTGAGATCCTCTATGGTCTCCAAGATGAGGTCAGTCTGGGTGCCGTTGCTGACGGCCAGACCGTCAGGGAATTTCCTGATGCAGTTGTAGATGAGAAGCCGCTCGTTTCCCTCTTTAATTCCCTCCGGATCGGTGCCCTGGCTTCTCACCGTCTCTTGACCATCGTAGATCAGTCTCCGAGCCTGACTGGAGGGGCTTCTGCCCGTTATGGCATAAACCACCACGCCGTGATCGCCGCTGGGATCTCTCCCCATGATGATGACCCGGCCGGGATACTCCATTCCCGCCAGAGCTTCCAAACCCCGTGAGGACATGCTCAGGTGCCCTTGCTTTTCGCCCTCAGATCTGCATCCGTCTTGCGTAACTTGTGGAGCTTTTGTGCCTTTATTTGCTCTAAGTGCCTTCGGAAGGTAGGATTTATACCTGCGTAGATCTGGGCGATGAATTTTCCCACATTCTCCGGTCTTTCGATGTACGCGTTGGAGCTCCCCGGGGGGTTGGTCAGACAGCTCTCATTGGGCCCATCCGGCGGACAACTGATCACCGGCCCCAGGGCGTGAAAGGACAGGATTCCCGACAAGGCATCTGTGCCACTGGCCACGGCGATAAAAGCGACGGATCCGCCAATGGCGTTGTACTCCTCGATAAGATTCATGAGCTCGACGGGCTGTTTGTGGGCGGAACAAATTCTGACCCGGTGGGGAATATCAAATGCCTTCAGCGATGCGACGATCCTGTCAACATGAGCCCGATCGCTATCTGAGCCGGCCAGCACCACGGCACAGCCGGTTTTGGACTGAATGATCTGTTTGAACTTTTCATCTATCATTCGTTGCTCGCTGGAAAGGTTAATGGACACTCGTCAGTATTGTGATTTTGGAAGCTGGTTTGAAGTTGTAGATGCTAGTTTGGAAACTAAATGCTTGATGCTAGAAGCTTGAATGCGGGAATCTCCAAAAGACGGTCGTATTCCAGCCTCCAGCTTCTGGCTTCCAGCATCCATACAAGCTTCAAAAACCATAAACCAGCATCCAGCATCTTGCTTCCGTCATTTCGTAGGTGCCGTCGGGTGCCCTCTCCCGACGGCCCGGTTGTCCTCTAACTGGAACGACCAGCTGAACCTATGCGTTAGCTAACGGCGCGCTTCAGCGCGTCCTGCTGCAAGAGCTTGTTAGCGTAAGTATTCCTTGAGTCGCTCCAACACGAGACGGTCGCAGTCCGCCAGGGTCTTGGGGCTGATCCGTTGGAAGTCCTTCTGATGCGAATTCTGGAGATCAACGATCACCCACTCGCCGGCGCGGTCAAGAACCACAAAATGCACAGCCCATACCTCCCCGTGTGGATTCAGCCAGTAGTCGGCAAACAGAACGTAGTCGCTGTCGGCGGGGTGTTGCTGCGCATGTTCCCTTGCGGCGCGAGCGAACAACCAGAGGACCACCGACTCGTCTGGCCAGCCATAACCCTCCAGAACCGGACCCGTTTGCGCCACAGTGGCTAGCCAGAGTCCGGCTTCATTGATCAGCTCGGCCAAATGTGCTGCCCGCTTCGGCTCTGTGTGATCGCCATCTACCCGAGTGGGGCGGATCAGCACCCGAGCGGTGCCCCTGGCTTTCTTCATCGTTTCCAGCCGGTTCTCGATTGCCTCGAACTCAGACCGGCTCGGCGGCTTTTTCGCCCTGATCTCTCGAAGCGCCTCTTTCTTGTCCTCGGACAGTTCCTTCTTGGGCAACTTGTCCAAACCCATGACCGGCGTCAGGCGTCTGCATACCAGCTCACAACCCGCTAGCTCATTCTCTACCAAGAAGTCAGGATCATCCGGCCCCTGGCTATCTTCCCACACGATGCCTCCCTTTGCGTCCACCATCACCCAGTATACTTCCTGGTAGCTTTTCTCGATGTGGAGGGTGAACTCAGCACACAGCGCGTAGTCGGTCATCAAGTTCAGCTCACTGACGAACTTGCCGAAGGCGGCCGCTCTCTCTTTGCGCGCGGCCTTTCCCTCAGGGAACCGAAACTCTGTATCCGTCATCTCGAACCTGTCATAGCCTTTCTCTTCCAACAGGAGCCCTAGGATGCCAGCAGTCTCACGCGCCTCCTCACGGAACGCGCGCTCCAAGGCATCGGCAAACTTGCGATACTCAGGTGACTTGTCCACCGGTCCCGTGATCTTACTATGCGTCACGGGAAAGATCGTAAGGGACGCTTCCGGAAATCCCTTGAGTAGCGTCTCCTTCCTCTTTTCTTCTGAGGCCGGAATGTCACTGCACGCCGCCAAGAGCGTGATCAGCACGAACAGTGTTAATGTGGTCTTTCTTCTGCTCATGTAAGGTTCCTCCTTATCTTCGGCTAACGCCTTGCGCATCAGTTGCGGCGAGGCGGGGTTTGTTTTGACCGCCGTCGTCTGAATGCGCTTGTTAGGCAGTAGCATACAAGGACCTCAACTCTCAGAACTTTCACGCATCTTCCTCAGCCACTGAGGTGCTTTACCGTAAGATTCATTCTGCCTAGACCAATCCACGAGGCGCTGACAAGGAAAGGTGTCACACTGGGAACAGTGATTGAGTCCCTTTAGAAAAAGAAAAGAAAAAGAAAAGATATTCTTTCATTTAGTGAAAAAACAAATAGCCAATAAAAATTCCGGCAATTATCCCGGCAGCGTCCGCTATTAATCCGGCGGTTACGGCATAGCGGGTTTTTTTAATATTAACCGACCCGAAGTATACGGCAATGATATAGAAGGTTGTTTCGGTCGCACCTCGGAAAATGCTGGAAAGTCTGCCGACAAAAGCATCCGGTCCGTAGGTTTTCATGATTTCCAGGTTCATTCCCCGGGCGGCGCTACCGCTGAGAGGTTTCATTAAGGCAGTTGGCAGTGCTTCCACAAAATCAGCATTGATGCCGAAAAAGGAAATGGAAGATGAGATGATTTTTACCACATAATCCATTGCTCCGGACGCGCGGAAGACACCAATTGCCACTAAAATTGCCACTAAGTAAGGAATTATTTTTATCGCAATCCCAAAACCTTCTTTGGCGCCATCGATAAAGGCTTCGTAAATATTTACTTTTTTGATCATAGCTAAAAACACGAAACTGATAATGACAGTAAAAATGATAAATGTGCTGGCAACATTTGATGTTTCAGCAATTTGTTCCTGGGGGATGAGAGAAAAATACACGATGACTCCAGTCATGAACAGAGTAATTCCACCCAAATAGGAGAGTATCACCTTGTCGAAGAGGTTTATTTTCTGATAGATAGAAACTGCAATTAAACCGGCTAAAGTGCTAAAAAAGGTCGCTAACATAATGGGAATAAAAACATCGGTGGGATTGGTGGCACCGACGACCGAGCGATCTATTAAAATTGTTAAAGGAATGATGCTTAAACCGGAAGTATTTAACACCAGAAACATTATCTGGGAGTTTGAAGCGGTGTCTTTCTTAGGATTGATTTCCTGCATCTCCTTCATGGTTTTTAGTCCCAGAGGCGTAGCGGCGTTGTCCAAACCCAACATATTGGCGGAGAAGTTCATGATCATAGAGCTGGTAGCGGGGTGGTCTTTAGGAATTTCAGGAAATAAACGGGAAAAGAAGGGACCAACCAGCCGGCTAAAAACGCGAATGATGCCGCCCTTTTCACCGATTCTCATTATTCCCAGCCAAAAGGCCATGATACCGGTAAGATAAATTGAGAGCTCAAACCCGGTTTTGGCCATGTCAAAGGTCATTTCAATAATTCTGGGAAAGACTTCGGCATCACCTAAAAATATGAGTTTGATTGATGCTACGAGAAATGCGATCAGGAAGAATGCGATCCATATATAGTTTAGTACCATTTAATTGATCCTTTCTTTACTGGTGTCCAAAATTAAAATGCTGGTAATCGCCAACGGCTGGGGCATCAGCGGCGCTGCCACGCACAAAATATTTCCAAGTAGCACATTCAAACCCTGCGTGGCTGGGTCCGAGTTGATCCGCTTATGAGATGGTGATTCTTATCATAGAATAAAATTTGATATCCCAATTCCAATCAATATTCGGTTTTGACTATCTATATTATCTGTACTTGACCAGATTATCCCGTATTTACCAAATAAACTGAATCCGAAATTTCCGGTCATGTGATAGAAAATACCTGCGCCAAGATCCATTACGCCACCGTCATAATTATCACCAACCAGGAA
>Ga0111203_150_pt1 | contig 24686 bp, 16 predicted proteins | sample DeeMarSWOR324_28_FD_80373 | JGI IMG/M metagenome (GOLD analysis project Ga0111203, IMG submission 80373) | candidate division Zixibacteria bacterium SM23_81 | reverse complement strand
AGCTGAAGGAGAATGGTCTGGAGGAGTTGGCTCCGTCTTTGGCGGTGCCCGTTGGCCTGGCTTTGAGACAGGCAGAGTGAGACATGATCAGGATTAACCTGCTACCAGAAGAGTTTCGAGCTCGCAAGAGAAAAATCCGCGTCTCCGTGAACTGGGGGTATCTGGTCGCTGCGGTGGTGGGATTTTTTCTCATTCTCCTTGTCCTGACCATATGGCAGAAGTCTCGCCTTAGTAGCCTGGAAAAGAGGATTTACCAAACGCGAATGGAGGCGGAACGGCAGAAGGCAGATCTGGAGCTTGTTCAGGAATTGACTGCCCTAAAAGAGAGGATTCTCCGTCACGTGCAGGTGGTGGAAGAATTAAACCAAAGCCGCACTCGCTGGATGGAGATTCTCACGGCCCTCAGTGGTTCCGTTCCCGAGGAGATGTGGCTGGTCTCACTGCGTGAAAACAGAGTCGGGGGGAATTTCCAGGCTCAAATTCAGGGCATGTCTTTTTCTTTGAAACCCATTGCTGTTTTTATGGATAATCTGGATGAAACCGAGTTGTTTTCCAACTCACAGTTCACTTATGCCCAAAGGCTGGCAGTGGACGAGGGGATGGCCTATGATTTTGAGATCCTGGCCGATCTCCTCAGCTATGAGCGGAAATTATTGTCTCAAAAGACCTCTTCTGATGAGCAGGCTGTGAAGGGCAAGAGAAGCAATTAGAAAAGGTAACGAAAAAAGAGGTCATAAACTCATCGGGATGTTTCGCCCCTCACGTCTCGAAGGGCTGGTATGAACCTAAGGGATACCAAAGTTCAGATTGCTATTTTGCTGGTTTTGGCGATCATCGCCATCAGCTATTTCTGGTATACCTCTCTGTATCGGCCTCTCCTGGACCAGCTAGGAGAGAAATCGGAGGAGTACCAGCTCCTGAAGACACGCTTGGAGATGGCCAAACGCCAGGCAGCGCGTCGCGTTTCACTTCAACAGGAATACGAAGATCTTCAAGAGCAATGGCAGGTGGTGGAAACCCTGCTGCCTAAAGAACGGGACATGTCTGACTTTATACAGCAGATCCACAGAATCAAGGGTAAGGTGGATGCCACCGTTGAACGCATCTCCCCGCTGAAGTCCAAGTCAATGGACTTTTTGGTTGAAAATCCATATGAAATAGAGATGTTGACGACTTACCATGGCCTGGGGAAATTTCTCAGCCATGTGGCCAACCTACCCATCATTGTGGATGTGACTCTTCAGGACGTGACTGGCATTCCCCAGGTGGAGGAAGAAGAGGAGAAGCAGGTACTGGGGCCCAGCATCCGTAGCCGATTAGTGCTTACCACATACAGCATCAGGGAAGACATGAACTTGGAAGAAGAGCAGGAGGAATAGGCATTCCAGTGAAAGATACCCGGACACATTTTTTCTCCAGGAGGCTGCTCGGTATCCTTCTGATAGGAACCGGTCTTCTGTTGTTGACCGGCCCTTCGGAGGCGGCCTATCGGGTAACCGGTCTGGAAGTGTTCAGTATGGAGAGGGGACCTGCCATCACCATCAAGGCCGACGGCCCTGTGAACTATAGATATTTTGCCATTGGGGAGCCGGAGCCTCGTCTGGTGGTGGACTTCTCCGATGCGGTGCACGCTCTGCCCAGGTATCATTTCGTCAACCTGGGAACTCCGCTGATCACTCGCATCCGAACCAGTCAGTATCGCCCCTATCCCGAACCTGTGGTGCGAATCGTCTTGGATATGCCCAAACTTTTAGCATTTCAGATGGGTCTCCATGAGGGAGAGAAGGATCGACTTGTCATCCAGTTAGAAGCCCCTGCCGACAGTGTGGCAGGTGCTCAGACGGTTGTCCCGGAGCCCGAGAGGGCAGTTGAGCAGGTTCAGGGTGAGACTCAACCTCCGCCTGAAGAGCACCCTCAGGCTGTGGAAAAAGCCCCCGTGGTCCCTCCCAGTCCCCCAGACTCGACTGGTTCCCCTGAAGAGGCCTCCGCACCTCAGAAGCCGGAGAAGGTATCTTCCCCCGAACTGCTCGCTTTGGGTTTCAGGGAGCCCGTTTCATACAGCAGTGGCGGCCGAAGAGACCCCTTTCTTTCGTTGCCCGCACAGCAGGAAACGGCGTTCGGCGAAGCTCCCCTTCCCAATGTGGAAAAGCTGACCATCGTGGGCATTCTTCAGGGCGTCGACGGATACAGAGCCCTGGCTCAGGATGATAAGGAAAACGGATACGTGCTCAGGAAAGGCGACCGGGTGCTGTATGGCTATGTGACCCGGATCGAGGAGCAAAGGGTCGTATTTCGATTGAACCGGAGGGGGCTCGATCGAACGGTTATCTTGAAACTTTCCCAGTAACCTTAATATTGTAAAATCTGAACAAGAGGTAAAAACGATGCCATGGCATAATGCCCTGTGGAGAGACGTGGTTCTTGTGATCTTTCTCTTGATGGCCATCTCCCTGGTGGGAGAGGCTCAGGAGGAGAGAGTCATTAAGTCGCTGAACCTCCACGACGCTGATTTGCACGCGGTGCTACGCTTTCTGTCTGAGTTCAGCGGTCGAAACATCGTGGCCAGTCAATATGTTACGGGAGCGGTGGATGTACAGCTGAAAGACGTGACCTGGCAACAAGCCTTGGAGATCATCGCCAAGATCAGCCATCTGGCTGCTGTGGAGGAGGAGGGGTACATCCGAGTTATGACCGTTGAGGAGCTACACAAGTCAGATCTGGATCTTCAGAAGTATGAGCAGGAGAAGCAAGACCTGATTCAGCTGGAACATCGCATCATACCTGTGGTACACGCCACCGCTGAAGAGCTTCAGGAGCCCTTGGTCTCGGCCCTCTCCAAAAGAGGCCGCATCGATGTCGACTCCCGGACCAACTCCCTCATCGTCACCGACGTGCCCGAGAATTTAGACCTGGTGGCTCTGATGGTCCAGGAGCTGGACCAGGAAACGCCCCAGGTGACCATCTCCGCCAAGCTGTTCGAGGTGGACTCCAAAAGCCTGCTGGAGCTGGGCTTTGACTGGTCGGTCATCAAGGAAGGGGCATTTGATTTTGATCCGCTTGTTTCCCCGGATGAGGGTATTTTGGGCGACGCTCATGAAAGAAGGGCGGAACAGCACACCGCCAGCGGCGTCTCGGAGCTCATCGGCCGGTTTACCTACAGCACCCTGGAAGATGGTTATGATATAGACGCTTTGCTGGCGGCCTTGGCCAGCGATAACAAGGGCGAGATTCTGGCTCATCCCGAGATCACCACCCTGGATAACAAGCAGGCCACCATTCTCATGGGCCAGGAAGTTCCCTTCAAGGTGCTGGACGAGCGTGGCAACGTCGTCACCGAGCTGAAAGAGGTGGGCACGCAGCTGACGGTAACTCCCCACATCACCTCGGCACAGACCATCTTGCTAGAATTGGAGCCGGAGCGGAGCTCCTATGAGGTGGATCCCGGAGCGGGCGTGATCATCAACACCCAGAGGGCAAAAACCAGCGTGGTGGTCTCCGATGGCCAGACGGCGGTCATCGGTGGGCTGACCACCCATGACATCATCAAGGTGAATAAGGGCCTTCCCCTGTTAAAAGACATTCCCCTTCTGGGCCTGCTGTTCAGATATACCCGGGAGGAGGTCACCAAGAAGGACCTAGTCATATTCGTCACGCCTCATATCGTATCTCAGAGTGAGTAACGCTCTCTTGGGAACCCAAAAGGGGACTGCTAGCTCTATAAGAGCACCAGTCCTTTATTTTTTTTCCTCAAGATCCCCGAGTGGCTGTTAGATTTCTCTCCCCTTTTTCCCTTCCCGGTTAACCTCATTATAGAAAAAAACCTTGCCATTTCTGAACGGCATCGTTATTTTTAATTATTAGAAGGGGGTCATCTTAAGGTTCATGGTGGCCCGTATTGTTTTACGGGGGATGAAGGACGAGTGTCGATGAACCTTCTCCTGACCGGAAAGCCCGGGGTGGGAAAGACCACCCTCATCCAGAGGGTTCTTTCCCAGATCACCCGGTGCCTGGGTGGTTTCACCACTCAGGAAATTCGCCAGGGTGGCCTCCGCGTGGGATTCAGCATCAGGGCCGTGGACACCGGCCAGGAGGGAGTTCTGGCCCACATGGATTCTGCCAGCCCTTATAGAGTGAGCAAATACGGGGTCAACGTGGACGAGATGGAGAGGGTGGGGATATCCGCTCTGCACCGAGCCATGAGATCCAGCGATGTGATCATCATGGATGAGATCGGCAGGATGGAGAATTACTGCCCGTCCTTTCGGCAAGCGGTGCTGGAGGCCCTCGATGCCCCACAAGATGTGCTGGGCACTCTTCAGATGAGGTCTACCCCCTTTCTGGATGGCATTCGAAAGCGACCGGACGTGGTCGTGAAGCTGGTCACGCCCCAAAATCGAGATGGCCTGTGTGCAGATCTTCTAGACCTCTTGGGGGCCGGGATTTCCGCAACGGGTGAGTGCCATGGGCCTGAACGACCATAGGCGCACCGTGGTCAGGGTAGTCGTCTACTCGCTGGCCCTGATGTTGGTCCTGGTCCTGTTCCGTCTGCGGCGAGCACTGACTCCTGAATACGGTTTACGGGTGACCCAGGTGCAGGAGGCCAAACAGCTGGGCGCCATGTTGGCGGGAGAGGGGGAAAAGCTGGTGTTGGTTGAGGTGACGCTGGTCTTGCGTCCCGGCGTTCCACAGCCCCTGAGCCCAGCCTTATTTGCCCTTATGGACACAGAAGGCCAGGAATACAGACCGGAGCCCCTATCTCCGCTGTTTTCAGACTCTCTCTTCGGTGGTCAGGACCAGATGTTGGAAGGGACTTTAGTGTTCCGCCTGCCTCAAGAGAGGAGGGGGCAGAATCTGTCCTTTCACCCGGAGGTGAACGGCGATGCCTCAAACCCTGAGTCAAAAGATACTGGCTCAGAAGGCGGGCCTTGACGAGGTACTTCCCGGCCAGATCGTCACCGTCACCCCAGATCGCCTTTTGACCCACGACAACACCGCGGCCATTTCGCAGAACTTCAAGCAGCTGGGAGTCGAGAGCGTCTGGGATCCGGGACGGCTGGTCATCGTTTTAGATCACGTGGTTCCCGCTGCAGACGAAAAGACGGCCACCAATCATAAGGTTATCAGAGAGTTCGTTCGCCGTCAGGGAGTGGTCCATTTCTACGACGTGGGCGTGGGCATCTGCCATCAGGTAGTTCCCGAGAAGGGACATGTGGTGCCTGGGTCTTTAATTTTGGGCAGCGATTCTCACACAACCACCTATGGAGCCCTGGGGGCCTTTTCCACGGGCATCGGCCGCAGCGAGGCAGCCGTCATCTGGGCCACCGGACAGATATGGCTCACGGTGCCCCAGACGATGGTCATTCAGGTCACGGGGTCCTTTCCTCGCGGAGTTTCGGCCAAAGATCTCATCCTGCACATCATCGGTGACCTGGGGGCCGACGGAGCCCTGTATCGGGCTGTAGAGTTCAGGGGACCCGCCATAGGCCAGATGAGCATCTCCGGACGGATGGTCCTGTGCAACATGTCTGTCGAGATGGGGGCCAAGGCCGGCATCGTCGAGGCCGATGAGAAAACCGAGGCTTGGCTGAAAGGTCGGCCAGCTCAATCCTACGAATTGGTGACCTCGGATCCAGAGGCGCCGGTTGAGCAAATCCACAGCTATTGTGTGGATAATCTCTGTCCGCAGGTGGCCTGTCCCCACACCGTTGACAACGTCAAGCCAGTTGAGGAGGTAGTGGATACCGAGATCCACCAAGCGCTCATCGGGACCTGTACCAACGGTCGGCTGGAGGACCTCCAGATGGCCGCTGAGGTGCTCCGAGGCAGGAAAGTGGCCCACGGCTTACGACTTTTGGTGCTTGCCGCCTCGGCCCAGGTCTACAGGAAGGCGCTGGCAGCGGGCATCTTGGGAGAGTTGACGGCGGCCGGAGCGGTGATCCTCAATCCAGGCTGCGGTCCCTGTTTGGGCGCCCACCAGGGCGTTCTGGCTCCTGGTGAGGTCTGTCTCTCCACTGCCAACAGGAATTTTCGGGGCCGAATGGGGTGCAATGAGGCCTTCGTCTACCTGGCCAGCCCGGCGACGGTGGCGGCCTCGGCGGTGGCCGGCAGGATCACAGACCCCCGGGAGATGTTGTGAGGGAATTATGGTTCTGTGGGTTATGGAGGTGCGACATGGAGCGCATTCGCGGAAAAGCCTGGAAATACGGAGATGACGTGAACACCGACGTCATCTTCCCAGGCAAGTACACCTATACCATCAGCGATCCCCAGGAGATGGCCCAGCACGCCTTGGAGGATCTCGACCCGGGCTTCGTCCACAAGGTCGCGCCGGGAGACGTGATCGTGGCCGGGAAGAATTTTGGTTGTGGCAGCTCGCGGGAGCAGGCGGCCACCTGTCTCAAATATGCTGGGGTGGGAGCCATTATCGCCACATCCTTTTCTCGGATATTCTATCGAAATGCCATCAACCAGGGCTTGCCAGCCCTGGCCGTCCCGGAAGCGGCTGAGATGATTCAGGCCGGCCAGACGGTGACCATAGATCTAGCTGAGGGACAGATAATGGCCGGGGAAAGCTCCTTTTCCTTTCCCCCGCCGTCGGCGTTCGTCATGGGCATCATGGAGGATGGAGGGCTGATTCCACACGTTAAGAGGGAGTTGGCCACACACAAACTTGTTCGTCCTGTTGATGGAGGCCTAAAAAGAGGAGAAGATGAGACCAGGTAAGGTCATCTTGCTTACGATCCAGGCCTTGATTCTGGTCAGCCCTTTGGCCTGGTGCCGGGCCGAGACTGAGCCCCCCTCCTATGCTCCAGGAGAGATTTTGATCAAGCTCCGGCCGGGGCTAGAGGAATTGCGACCCAAGGCCGAAGTGGATGGGATAAGCACACAGATAAGCAGTTTGGACCAGCTGAATCGTTGGCATCAGGTCATCCGGATGGAGAGATTCCTTTTCCCCATGAGGAAGGGAAAGAACGATGTCCAGACGGCTCAGCTAGCCGAGGAGTTATCGCGAGTCTACCGTCTGGAATTGGGAACTGGTCGGGATGTCCAGGAGGCGGTGGTGGCCTATGGGCACGATCCCCACGTGGTCTACGCCCAGCCCAACTACCTCAACCAGCTCTGCGTGGTGCCGGATGATTCCCTGTACCCCGAACAGTGGGCCCTGGCCAAGATAAAGATGCCAGCGGCCTGGACCATCGAGCGGGGAAGCCAGGAGGTGATCGTGGGCATTGTGGACTCGGGCATCGATTATGAGCACCAGGACCTGGTGGCCAATATCTGGATCAATCCTGGAGAGGACCTCAATGGCGACGGACAGGTGGATAGCTCCGATTTCAACGCCATCGATGACGACGGCAACGGATATGTGGACGACATCAGAGGCTGGGACTTCACCGACGCCCCTCAATTCGCGGGCCTGGGCGATTATCGGGAGCGGGACAACGACCCATACGACGACCTGGGACATGGCACACACGTCTCGGGCATCGTGGCCGCCATGACTGATAACGGCATCGGAGTGGCGGGCATCTCATGGCATTCCAAGCTGATGCCCCTGCGGGCGGCATTCAGGATGAGCCTGGGGGCCTTTCTGGAGGACGACGACGTCTCGGCGGGCATCGTTTACGCCGCCGACAACGGAGCGCAGGTGATCAACATGAGCTGGGGAGACCCGCGCATCTCGCCCCTGGTCCGAGATGTTATCGCCTATGCTTACGCCAAGGGATGCGTTTTGGTAGCGGCGGCGGGCAACGTAAGCGACGATGATCAGGGGGGCGTCTATTATCCCGCTGGCTTTGACCAGACCATGGCCGTAGGGGCCTCGACCTCTTATGATCAGCGGGCCAGCTTCTCCAGTTTTGGTCAGAATTTGGATGTCCTGGCCCCGGGGTCCTCTATTCTGAGTACCTTTCCCGATGACGAGTACGGCTCATTGGGCGGCACCTCCATGGCCACGGCCCATGTATCCGGTTTGGCAGCCCTGGTGCTGTCCAGAGATGCGACGCTCTCCAGCGAGGAAGTCAGGCAGATCATCAGCGCCTCAGCGGTGGACCTGGGGCCCTTCGGCTGGGATCCTGAGCACGGGAGCGGACGCATCGACGGATTGCGAGCCCTGAGCATGGAGCGGACTGCCGTGGTCCGGATCTCCCAACCCCAGACAGGAACCGGCGTCGATGCCCGGGTGGTGATCGTGGGCACCGCGCTGGGTCCTTACATGGACTGCTACAGTCTGGATTATGGCCTGGGTCTCAGCCCCGCCATTTATGCCTTCAACACCATCCTTGAACCCGTCTGCGTCCAGGCCTTGGAGGAGACTCTCACCGTGTGGGAAGGAGTCTCTCAACTTCCAGATACCAGCTGCATCATCCGCCTGAGGGTGTGGCAGACGGATGGGCTCATGGTGGAGGATCGCGTTGCCGTTCATGTGGATCACACCCCGCCTGTTCTGGAGGAAATACGGGCCGTTCGCCGACTGGACGGGGACGGATACGCCGCCTTCGTGGAATGGAACACGGACGACGAGACCCTGGCCAAACTCTTCTATCGTCGCCAGGGTGAGGAGGAGTTCTCCTTCATCGAAGACCTCCACGTGGCCCGGGAGCATTCTCTGGATCTCTCTGGGGAGTTAGAGTCCGGCGATTATCAGTTATATGTGGCTAGCACCAATCCCGCCGGGCTGACCACAGTGGACGATAATGAAGGCCAGTATTACGCCCTCTCGGCCCCCCTGCGCATGGTGGAACGGGGAGGGTTCCTGCTGTTGGATCAGCTTGTCTCCGGCTACCAATTTCAAAGTCCCGTAGACCTGGATGGCGATGAGCAGCGAGAGCTCTTGTTCATGGCCTTCAGTGATACCTCTGCCTATGGGAAGGCCATGGCCTATGAAATGGGAGAGGACCGTCGCCTTGAGAAGGTTTTTCAAAGCGAGGCAGACTATCTGGTCTGGGATGTGGGGGATGCCGATGGGGATGGCAAGCGGGAAATTTTGGGAGGCGGTTTCGCCGAAATCCATCTCTTTGAGGCTCCCGATTCAAACAGTTTCCCGGACCCCGTAAACCCAGTTTGGAGCCAACATGGTGTCTGGGGCAGTCAGATGGCCGACACCGACGGCGACGGACACGTGGAGATCCTCTCCAAGATCGAGGTGGGCTCCGACGTGATCATCTTCGAAAATGATGGGGACGACACCTTCAGGCAGATGGCCAGCCTGCCAAATCCCACGGAGGGAAGAAATAGCACCGGGACCAGGTTCGCAGTGGCCGACTTCGATGGGGATGGAAAAACGGAGATTCTGGCCGGAGATTCCGATGGGGACATTTTCATCTTCGAGACGACGGGAGACGACTCCTACGAGGCCACCTGGTCTCACAGCACCGGCCTGGAGGACGCCCGCTATCTAGCCCCTGGCGACACATTGGAGGGAGGTGGAAGCTGGTTTGTGGTGGCCGCTAACGAGACGGATGTGTTCGATCCCCGATCCACTTACTGGCGCCTGAGCGTTTATGAGCCAACGGAAGACGATCAGTTTGTTGCCAAGTGGTCGCAGGAGCTGGTGGGAGTCGGCGGTCAGGGCAACGGTATCGTCACCGCCGACTTCACCGGGGATGGACACAAAGAGATCCTTATCTGCGCCCTGCCAGATCTCTATGTCTTTCAGCGGACGGAGGAAGGCGCGTTCCAGCCCGTCTGGTACACTCCCTGCGGCTTTATGCACCGTCCCTTTGTGGGAGATCTTCACGGCGACGGCTTGGTGGAGATCGCCTTCAACGGTCCCGACTCCATGATCGTCCTGGAGCGGGCCGATTCTGGCCAGACTCCCCCTCCACCCCCAGGCCTTGTGGCTCGCCCTTTGGACGACCATCGAGTCTTTCTAGAGTGGGTGGCGGTACCGGAGGCGGCCTCCTATAATCTTTATCGTGGCTTGGACTATTATGACCTTGACGCCATAGAAGTGGGACTGCTGACCACAACCTTCCTAGATTCTGCCTTGGTGGAGGGAAAAACTTACTGGTATGCCATCACCAGCGTGGATTCCCTATCCCGAGAAAGCCGTTTTTTCTCCTCGGTGGTCAGCGCTACGCCTAATGCTCCTCCTCAGATAGTGGCTGCCGAAGTCCTCACCCAGCGTCATGTGGCGCTGAGTTTCAGCGAGGCCATGGATCCATCCGCCCAGGTCGCTAGCCACTATTGGATCGACGGCGGCATCGGCTCTCCTTCTTCAGTGATCTTGGATCGCGATGGCCAGAGGGCTTTGTTGAGCCTGAATTTCAATCTGGAGCCAGAGGTGCTCTATACGGTAGCGGCTAGTAAGGTTCATGATAAGACTGGGGTGCCCATCGATGCCGATGCCCGGATGGTCACCTTTGCCTTGCCTGCAGATACGTTCCCTGAGCCCCTTTACATCAAGCGCGTCGATCTGTTGGGCAGAACTCAACTGGATATTCTGTTTAGCGAACCCGTGGACGGGAGCAGCGCTCAGGATACCAGCCATTATGGCATTGTCCCGGCTGTAGTGGTGAAAGAGGCTCGACTGGATTCCGCCAACGGGGATCTCGTGCATCTGCAGTTATCACCCGTCCAGGCCATGGGATCTGTGTATGTGCTCACGGTGGCCGACATCTGGAGCGAGACCCTGGAGAAAATGGTCATCCCTGGCATGGGCAACACCGCTTCCTTTGCATACGCAGCGGCCAATCTTGCGGAGGCTGCGGCCGTTCCCAACCCATTTTCTCCCAGCCGAGATGATGTGGTGAGATTCATCAATGTGCCTTCCCAGGCCTCGGCGAGTATTTTCACCGTGTTAGGAGAGCTGGTTTGGAGAAAGGAAGAGGTGGAAACGAACGGGGCCATCCTCTGGTCCGGGGTGAATGAGGGTGGTCATCCTGTGGCCAGCGGAGTCTATCTCTATCTTCTGGAGGCGAATGGTCAAACCAAAAGGGGGAAACTGGCTTTAATTCGTTAACGGACTAAAGGTTTTTCTCCCACTTTTCCAGGGTCAATTTTCCTTCCTGGAGCATGCCATAGGTAAAGTGAGTGATCCAGTCCCCGATGTTAAGGTAGGTCTTCTCGCCGAAGCGCCGAAGGATGGGGTAGTGGGAATGGCCCAAGATCACGGCATCAAACCCCTGGCTAAGCTTCTGCCGCGCCGCCAGTTCGTACTCTGCAACCATTTTCAAGGCCTTCTGGTCAGTATAGGCGCGGCTGGAGGCAGAGATCAACTTGCCTAGGGGAAGGCCAATATCGGGGTGAACCTGGCGATAGAGCCAGACGCTCAAGGGGTGTCGAAGGATCTTTTTAAGGAAGCGGTATCCGCGATCTTTTGAGGCCAGGCCATCGCCGTGGGCCACAAAGAGCCTTAATCCGTGATGTTCAACCGCCAGGGGCTGCGCAGAGACCTCCATGCCGATCTCTTGGCTGAGGAAATGTCCCAGGCAAAAGTCGTGGTTGCCGGCCACGTAAACAGTATGTATTCCCTGCTGGACGAGGGTGGCCAACCGATGGAGAACGCGGTGGTGACGAGCTGGCACCGCCTGTTTGTACTCAAACCAGAAATCGAAAAGGTCGCCCACAACATAGAGGAAAGCGGCGTCCTGAGCGATGTGGCGAAGGAAGGCGATGAGGCGCTCCTCTTTGGACTTCTCCACTTTTGAGATATCTTCTCCCAGGTGGGCATCGGAGATGAAATAGATTTTTCCCTCGGTGGGCAGCTTTTTCCTCCGCGTCTTGGTCTGTTGCGGCGAGCACGAATCAAGATTAAATATAGGCTCAGTTTGCGTCAAGGCAACCTTTTTTCGCCAAGGGGGAGAAAATAACTCCTCCTTGCCTGAAGGGCGCCTGGCATGCGGGATATTTGTATGAACGTCGTAGTCATTCGAGAAAAGGTCAAGAGATTTTGTCTCAAACGATGGGAGAGGGGGTGTTGGGTACTTTGTACCCTATTCTGGTATCGACCAGGACCGGAGTCTCTCTGGATATCCCTCAAAGGAGGTTCTCACAGTTTCGCTTTGTTTTTCAGATAATCTTTTTCTAAGAAGAACGTTATAGATTTAGGGTGGGGCTAAATCGACTCTCTGGGATGGGCCTGGCACAGTGTTTGCATTTTTTCACAACGACCGGTTCGGTCATGCTCCCGGGGAGATTTATTGCTGTTAGTTTCTTTCGAATAATCCATAAATAGGGGGACCTATGAGATTCACAGCTCACCTATCCTGGCTTCTCCTTCTCATTATGATCACGCTCCTGTTCTTCGGCTCATCCGCGGCCAGGATGGGTTTGTTGGGCAATTGCGATTTTGCCATCAGTCAGGAGCGTCTTTCTCCGGGGCGGTTCCAGTTTTACTCAGACTGGTTGGATCCACCTAGCTGGATCACCTATCGAGAAAACGCCATTTCCTCCCATCCAGCCACACGGCATTTCTGGCTGTTTATGCAATTGGGAGTTGGCGAGATGAATAGTGCTATGACTCGAGCCAGCATGTTGCGCCGGGATCTGGAGGAGCTATTAATCAACAGCGGCCCTCATGTCAACCTTGATCATAGCTCCGCCCTGATATACGAGTTATTGGAGCAGTTTGACCGAGATATGGTGGAAAAGGGCGACTATTTTGAGGCGATTGTGTATTACGATCCCGAGGCGCCCAATCCCAATCCAGTCGTCGATTTTCGAATGTCTTACCCCCAGGCGATTTATTTTTACCTGCTGGTCATCTACAACTTGGAAATAAGAGGGGCCACCGATCTGATCTGGAGCGATTTTCAGGTTGCCGTATCTTTGTCCTCTTTCACGGCCTCCGCCCGGCAAGGGCAGGTGATTGTGAAGTGGACTACCGCGAACGAGAGGCAGAATTTGGGATTCAATCTTCTCCGCAGGAGCTCTCCGAAGGAGCCATTTGTCGAGATTAACCCGGAGTTGATACCCAGCGCAGGCCAGGGCAACTCTGAGAATCCGCTGCACTACCAGTTCATGGATCAGGAAGTATCGACCGGAGTGACCTACGAGTACCAGCTTGAGGCCGTTACCTTCCAGGGTCATAAAAGCGTCTATGGCCCCGTTACGGCAATTGTTATGGAGGCAGGAGATTGGCCAGATGACTTTCGCCTTTTCCAGAACTATCCCAATCCCTTTAACGGTTGTACAGAAATTCGCTACCAGATTCCTCATGATGCTCACGTGACCATGCGAATTTACGATGTGCGCGGCAACCTGATCGGGATGCTGGTAGATGAGGTGCAAAGTCGGGGGGAGTACCGGGTAAGCTGGGATGGCCGTACCCGGAACAGGCTTGCTTGCGGCAGCGGACTTTACTTCTGTATGCTTCAATTTGGCGATCACCAAGAGGTTATGAAGATGATTTTGCTGCGCTGAAGATATTTTGAGAAGTTCTTCTAGCCACCGAGACCAGGCAGATCCGGTGGCTTTTTCTTTACTCACCGGATTTTCCCGGCCAAACCGCGAAGCTATCCCTCTCATATTGCGTAAACCACGGGCCCTCGGGAAAAGAAAACTTGACAAGCCCAAATCTTGTCCATATTTTTAAAAATAAGAGGCCATACTTTCATCCTACCAGTGGAGGCTTCGTGGATAAGATCGTTGTCGCCGGAGGAAAAAGGCTGGCAGGGGCTGTGGACATTAGCGGAGCAAAGAACGCCGCTCTGCCCATGATGGCGGCCACGATCCTGGCATCCGGAGAGAGCACCTTGCTCAATGTGCCTCATCTGAAGGACGTGAGCACCTTTTCGGATGTGCTCCGCGTATTGGGAGCGCGGGTCAAAAGAGAAGGGAACAGCCTGATCATCGACACTTCGAGCATCGAACACCTGGAGGCGCCTTACGAATTAGTGCGAACCATGCGGGCCTCTATTTACGTTCTGGGACCTCTGTTAGCCCGTTTCGGGCAGGCCCGGGTGTCTCTGCCCGGTGGCTGCGCCTGGGGCCCTCGTCCGGTGAACCTGCACCTCAAAATCTTGGAGGAGATGGGAGCTCATGTAGAGATCCAACACGGATATATCATGGCCCGGGCTGGTAAACTCCAAGGCGCCCTCATCGATTTCGATGTGTCCAGCGTAGGAGCCACTGCCAACGCGATGATGGCTGCCAGCTTAGCTTCGGGAAACACTCTGCTGCGCAATGCCGCCCGGGAGCCAGAGATCGAGGCCTTAGGCCAGATGCTCTCTTCCATGGGGGCGTCCGTCTCAGGGGCGGGAAGCGGCACGGTGGAAATTCAGGGGGCGAAGACCTTGCGTGCTGTTCGGGAGCGGATCATACCCGACAGAATCGAAGCCGGCACGTACATGGTGGCCACCGCTATGACGGGGGGCAAAGTGACCCTCAGGAGAGCTCGAGCAGACCATCTGGGTGCTGTCATCGACAAGATGGCTGAGGCGGGGGTTACGATTCGGCAAGAGGCTGGGAACCTTGTCGTGGAAGGACCCACGTCCCTGGTACCGGTGAACGTGACCACCTCTCCATATCCGGGATTTCCCACCGATATGCAGGCTCAGTTCATGGCTCTGCTTAGCCTGGCTCAAGGTACCAGCGTGATCACCGAAACCATATTTCCGGATCGGTTCACCCATGTGCCCGAGCTCCGCCGACTGGGGGTAAAGGTGACACTGGACGCCAACGTGGCTAAGATAACTGGTGTGAAAAGACTCAGCGGTGCTCCTGTGATGGCCTCAGATCTGCGAGCCAGCGCGGCCCTAGTTCTGGCGGCCCTGGTGGCTCAAGGGGAAACGGAGATCCTGCGGGTCTATCACATCGATCGGGGCTACGAAAGAATTGAGGAGAAGCTGCGGGGGCTGGGTGCGGAGATCCAAAGAGTGAGAGTATGAATCTCAAGGTGCCGTGGCTTTTCAAGGAAAAAGGGAAAGGCGATATCCGAGCAAACAGAGTGGCCCTGGTCTTTGGCATTCTGTTGGTGGTTTTCGTTGTGGTGGCCAAATACCTGGGCGTTGAGGGAAGAATCATCGCCCTTGTGGTATTAGTAGTAGGCTGGCTGTCACAAGCCTTTGCCTTTCTGTTGGCTTTGGTGGCTCTCATTCCCGTGCTGGGTCCGCTCATCGTGAGCATCGTCACCCTTCCTTTCTTTCTGGTCGTCAATGGACTGGCCTACGTGATTACGCTGGTGTCCGTGAGGAAAGGCTATGTGCGTAGTGCCATTGAATCTCGCATTCTGGTCTCGGCGTTGCTGGTGGGCATGGTCATTGGATATATCCTGGGAAAGTTGGTTTGAGCCATTCTATATTTTGAGGAGTCGTCGATGTTTCGCATGAGACGGTCTCTCCTGATAGCTGGTGTCATGATATTGCTGTTGCCCCTTGTGGGCATGGCACAGGGCTTCGGCAAGAACAAGGTCCAATATAAGTCTTTTAACTGGTCTTACTTGCAAACCTCCCATTTTGATATCTATTTTTATCCGGGGGGTGAGGAGCTAGCTCAGTTTGTGGCCCAGTATTGTGAGCGTGCTTACCGGGAGGTTCAGAAGGATTTTCGAAGTGAGATTCAAAAAAGAGTGCCCATCATCCTGTACAACTCCCAAAATGATTTTCAGCAGACCAATGTGATCCTTGAATTGCTGGAGGAAGGGGTGGGAGGTTTTACAGAGTTTTTTAAATACAGGGTGGTCATGCCCCACACGGGTTCATACGAAGAATATCGGCATGTACTTCACCACGAGCTGACCCACGCCATCATGATGAACACGCTGTATGGCGGAGTGGTAGAATCTTTGCTGCGGCGTCAATACTTCTTTATGCCTCCACTATGGTTTGTGGAAGGCCTCTCAGAATATGAATCCTTGGATTGGGACAAGAACTCCGATATGATCATACGCGACGCTACCATCCACGGTTATCTCCATCCTCTTTTGTATGTGAGAGGGTATATGGTCTATAAGCAAGGTCAGTCGGTGATCAGGTACATCGCAAACAGGTACGGTGGGGAAAAGCTGGGCGAGATCTTGAGCAAGGCCAGACTGCACAAGAACATGGATAAGGCCATGAAATCTTCTATCGGCATGGGCATTGAGGAGCTGGATGAGGAGTGGAGCCGGAGTATGCGGATGCAATACTGGCCCGAGATAACCCGCCGTCAAGAAATCGGTGATTTTGCCCGCCAGCTCACCGACCATACAAAGGATGGCTCCAATTTCAATCTCAAGCCCGCCTTCTCGCCCCAGGGGAGCAGACTGGTCTTTTTCTCGAACAAAAGCGACTATACGGATATTTATCTCATCTCGGCCATCGACGGACAGGTTCTGGATCGATTGGTCAAAGGAGAGCGCTCTGGAGGGCTGGAATCTCTACGCTACTTCAGGAGTTCCATAGGTTGGTCGCCTGACGGTTCTAAGATCGTCTTCGTCGCCAAGAGTGGAGGAAAAGATGCCCTTTGCTTGTTGAGCGTGGAGAACAGGAAGGTGGTCGAGAAGTTTCATCTTCCTCTGGATTTGCTCTCATCTCCATCTTGGTCCCCCCAGGGAGGTGAGATTGTCTTCAATGGCCTCAAAAATGGGTATTCCGATCTTTATTTGCTCCAGATCGAGACGGGCCAGCTGACCCGCCTAACCGAGGACTTCTATGACGATGCGGAGCCCGCATGGTCTCCAAACGGGGGTCAAATTGCCTTTTCCTCCGATCGTCTGAGGGATCCTGGAGGGGCAATTGACTCGGCCTTCTCTTATGGGGAATACGACATTTTCGTCATGGACCTTTCCACGGGCCAGATTGATCCAGTGGTGCTGGCAGAGGGTCAGCAGAGATCTCCTACTTGGTCTCCTCAGGGGGATAAGATCTGTTATACCTCCGATGAAAATGGCATCAGCAATTTGTACATCGTAGACCTGGAGGAGAAGGACAGCTACCCCGTGACAGATGTTCTCGGCGGCTGTTTCTCGCCCTCATGGTCCACTGACGGGAAAAGATTGGCTTTTTCCTACTTTCAAAAAGGTGGTTGGGATCTGTATGTGCTGAAAGACCCGTTGGATCACCGCTTGGCCACGGAGGAGCTGGAGCCGACGGTTTTCGTGACCACACAAAGAGAGCCAGTGGAGAGCACCTTCTCTGCGGCCGACAGTCTGCCCACCTCGGAGCCATCGGATAGTGCCGCATTCGTATACCAGCTGACTGAGTTTCAAAAGGACAGCCTTTTAACCCAGGAGGCGGGACTTGATTCTATGCCTTCCTTTTCTGCCGACACCGTGCAGGCGGTCCTGGGCCCGCGGAAATACCGCGTGAGGTTCTCACCCGATGTGTTGACAGGCAATGTGGGCTACGACACCTATTACGGTTTTCAAGGTGAGTCGATGCTGGCCATCAGCGACCTATTGGGCAACCACCGTTTTTACCTGTTGACCAGCCTCTTTTATTCTTTGTCAGAGAGCGATTTTCAGGTGGCTTACTACTATCTTCCCCGGAGAATCGACTACGGCGTGGGCTTCTTTCACCTGAAGAATTTCTTCTTGGATGCGCAAGATCGCTTATTCTCAGACCGTCTCTACGGCGGTTATCTCTCTTTGTCCAGACCCTTCGACAAATTCAACCGTCTGGATGTGAGCATATTATCTATGACCATCGACCGCCACTACTTCGATCCACCCAAAGATGATTCCGTGACCCGACTCTATCAGCTATCTGGTTCCCTGGTGCACGATACAGCCTTGTGGGGAAACACAGGTCCCGTCAATGGATCGCGGATGATGTTGACGACGGATTACGCTCCTTCCTTCAGCGGAAACTCCAAATCCTATATCACAGTGCAGTTTGATCGCCGGCGCTACATCGACTACCGCAAGAAATACAATTTCGTGTATCGACTGACGGCAGGGGTTAGCCGGGGCGATGCCCCACAGAGGTTCTATCTTGGAGGAACCTCCAACTGGCTGGGCGGAGATTTCTTCCGCGGTGACCAATATTACACGGTGGAGGATATCTACTTCTCTTCCAGGATAACACCCTTGCGGGGCTATGATTATAACGAGCTTCAGGGCTCCAAATTTGGCTTGTTAAACCTGGAATTCCGATATCCTTTCGTCGATTATCTGCTCATTCACTGGCCCCTGCGTTTTGGCATCAGTCAAGTCAATGGAGCCTTGTTTCTGGACGCGGGCAGTGCCTGGGACCGTACGGAGGCCTTCAAGGGAGGGACCACGGAAGGCGGCCCTCGCCTGAAGGATCTCAAAACGGGTTTTGGCTTTGGGACCAGAGCCAATCTGGGCATCTTCGTGCTGCGCTTCGATGCCGCCTGGAAGACCGACTTTGATCGTGTTTCCGCAAAACCGAAGACCTACTTCTCTCTTGGCGCGGAGTTCTAAAAGAAAGGAGGCCGTATGCGCTATGCAAAGGTTGTCGGCATCGCCTTGGCCATGACGGTGATGGTCTGGGTCCTTTGGGCTGAGGCGCACCAAGTGGCCGGGGGAAGGAGGGAGCGAGAAGCACCTGGTAGTTACGATTTCTCCTCAGCGGCACAGGGAGATACCATCTGGTATAGCGGCTTCGAACCGGGAGATTCCCTGGGGATCAATTTCGACTACAACGGCAGCAGTTCGCCGGATGAGTGGCATGTCACCAAACGGGTCCTGCATCACAGCTCATCTGAATGGATCACGGCGCCCCAGGATAGCTATTTCTGCTCCATCGGGGACGATAGCACGGGTTACAGCGACGGGAACGATGTGGGCTACCAGATCTTTATCGATCTTCTCAACTACAGCGAAGCCCACCTGTACTATCTGGGCACCATGGAGGCGATTGACGAGGGATTCGCCGTCTATGCGAAGTATCCGGGGGGTGACTGGATCAATTTGGACCCAGGGGGGACGCAGGTGTGGACCGGAGATTGGGGGAGGCTCTGGTATCCTCCGGATTCGTTAATCTCCCTGGCGGGCTTACTGGGTCACTCGGGTGTGCTCATCGAGTTCTGGTTTATCTCCGATAGCGGCACACCCATGGGATTTGGCATGGCCATCGACGAGATCGTCATCACCGGAACCCCCATTACCTCTGTGGAGGGGGAAGATACAGAATCTTCGCTGCCTCAGGATTTCGCGCTCCACCCTCCTTACCCAAATCCTTTCAACGCCCAGACGACCATCGGGTATCAGGTTCCTGAAGCCGAGGTCGAGATAGGCATCTACAACGTTGGTGGCCAATTGGTGAGAACCCTGGTGCAGGGCTCTCTCTCGGCGGGATCCTACGTTCAGACTTGGGATGGCAGGGATAGCGGTGGAAGGGAGGTGGAGAGCGGCATCTATTTCTGCTGGTTACAGTCCGAAAAGGTCTCTCTCACCAGGAAGCTGGTGTTGCTCCGGTGAGATTAGACTGAAGGTATACAAACTAAAAGATCTGCTGGACGGAACTTCCTATTGGAGGGGGTTGCGTAAGTTCTTGAAACTTATTCAACTCCCTTTCTTTGTTTCTTGTTACAAAGATTGCTCATCGCACCATAAATTTTAAGATAGGATTTGATGTGAGAATAGGCCTACTCCACCGAACGGAGTGGACTTTTTATGAACATGCCCTTGTTCAACCATACCATTTATGTGCTTGACAAAGTGCTTGACAATTTTTTAGAATCGTAGTACAATTAATCGGTAGAAGTAAAAGTATATCCAACTCTGAAATCGCAAAACCATTGGGATCTGCAGGTATTTCTTGAACCATAGCAGCAAAAGTGCCGGAACTCGTCTTGACTACGCGGCCATAAAAACCGATTCAGTCCCAACACCTTCGAAAGAAAAAACTTATGAGTATTAATTGTTCGCGTGTTATCTGGACAATTAGCAGTCAGAAGTCTTAGCAGGGAAAACCATCTATTTATAAGTTAGGTGCCCTAGAAAGGATCCATTGTATAGATTGAAAAGCGGGAGAGATAAAACGGTTCTCTTGACCATACAATATTGATCTGGCTAATTATCATGCTGGTTGTGAATCAGTCGCTGACAAAAAAGAGGTTTTATTATGCAACGATTATTTATACTCGCAACTCTGCTACTGGCTTTCGTGAATATCACCTTTGCTCAAACCTTTGGTCCTGACGTGCTGGTGGATACCAGTACAGTAGCAAGATGGGGGCTCAGATACGCCGACATTGCCTTAGATAGCGATAGTAACGTGGGAGTGACATGGATCAGCTTGGCTCCTGACAATGATATTGTCAATTTTGCCAAATCAGAAGATGAGGGGCAATCTTGGCAGAAAGTGGTGGTCTGCGATTCACCACTTCAACATTGGTGGGATATGCGCGCGTGTCCCGCGTTAGCCTTTGATCCCCAAGACAATCCCTGGGTGGTGTGGCAGTACTATATCTGGGAATCGACAACAGATGCTTCTATTCACATTTCCCAATCGCTCAATGGTGGGCTGAGCTTCGAATCGAGTCATATTGTAGGCCTCTCTAACGGAACAGAACGACAAACAATAGCAATAGATGAAAATGGCACTGTGTATGTACCTTCTCTATGGGCACCTGGGTTGAACTGTATTGTTCTCTATTGTGGCAATTATTCACAGCGTTACGAGACTCCCGTGAATCCCTCGAGTCTTCGGCCGGGTTGGTTTCCTGATTTCCAGTCGGTGGGCCGAGACACCATCTATATTGTCTTTCGGGCTGATTCACTTGACTATAGTAAGCCAGACCTCATCTACTTCTCCCAATCAACCGATGCAGGTACTACCTTCGCTGAACCAGTCCTGGTATCTGAGGCACCCTTGATGGGGCATTACGGTGTGACGGATCCAGCCATCACGGTGGATGAAACGAACACTATCTACGTGACGTGGTCTGACGATAGGATGGGGGATCGCGATATTTATCTTGCCAAATCATTCGATGGGGGAGTAAGCTTTTCAGAAGAAGTACGGGTAAACAGTATGATAGAAGGGATGCAGAGCAGGCCAAAGATAGCATACCATCGACTCTATGGACTGTTCGTGCTTTATCAGGTTGGAACTGATAGTTCTGATATCTTTGTAGTCCGGTCAGTGGATGGTGGAACAACTTTTGGAGAAAGGATATCGCCGGTGGATTCGAGTTATCAACTCTATGAGCAAGATGTGGGAGAAATAACAATAGATGATTCTGGACATCTGTATGTAGCCTTTATTGACAATCGCCACGGGGAGTATAACCTCTTTGTGACCAAAGCTACTATTCCACCTACTGAAGTGTATGAAGACGAGGATGAACGCTTACTGCCAGAGAACTTCTGGTTGAGCCAAAATTATCCCAACCCGTTTAACAACTTTACGGTTATTCGCTATCGACTTGCTCGCCCCTGCTGGGTTCATCTAGGAATTTTCAATATTCAGGGTCAATTGGTCCGACTTCTACAAAATGGTCAGAAAAGTGCTGGTAGCTATCAAGTCCTATGGGATGGTATGGATACAAGTGGGCACCGAGTAGCCAGTGGGGTATATCTTTATGTTCTCCGGGCCGGTAGCCAACTAATTGTAAAAAAGCTTTTGTTGTTACGATAGTTACACTCTCAGGGGGAGGATATTATGAGAATCAGATATTTCATCGCATTGGTACTGATATTGATTGCGCTAGTGCTTCCAAACTTTCTCTGGGCCGAAGACCCATGCCATCCTCGGTTACTCCTCACCGAGGGTGAAGTTCAGAACATATGGAGTCGGATCGTCTCTACCGATCCCACTCTCAATCCGGCGGATACCATGTGGGCTAAACTGCGGACCGAAGCTGAATATACGGTCAGCGGATCAGATCCAAACCTGTTCAGCACCTTTTATCAGTACCGGGAAATAGAAAAATTGGCGCTGGTAGGTCTGTTGCTACGGCAGAGCACCAACTCAGATAGTGTCCAGTTGGGCGAGGCATTTACAGATAGCTCCATTGCTCTCTGCGAACAGGAAATCATCGATGATGCTGCGCTGGACAGCACTTGGAGCAAATTCAAAGCCATACATCGAGTTAAGGCACTGGCACTGACCTATGACTACGGATACTCTAAGCTTACTGAGGCTCAGAAAACAGACTTTGAAAATGCGATACTCCGCAATTTATTTGAAGGAGATGCGGGCACGCAGAACCACATCTACTATCATTTCACGAATCCGGCGAATATTCACCAGAATAATCATGGCGCTTCCTGGGCCACAGCGGTCCTTTATGGTGCCATTGCTTTGAAGGGCGAAGTAGATACCACAAACAACGAGTTTTATTATCGGTTCTGTCCACCAGATAGCGCGCAAGAGAAAATTGAGTTAGTCAAACAGTGGATGCTTACCAATCAAGATAATTATCTGAAGCGCATGTTCGGCCAGGACGGTGCATGTGTAGAGGGGCTCAACTATGGTTTTGTAAACCTCATGTTGACCTTTGAAGCCCTGCAAGCCCTCTCCGCATGGGAGGGTACCAATTGGTTCGATCATCCCACGTACACATATATCAAAAATCGATTGTCCAAATTTGATGACTGGATCATTTATGAGATGCTGCCCGATCCAGAGTCTTATACTTCTCCGAATTATGGCTGGCCTAAAGTCTGCATGAATATGCTGAATGACACTTGGAACTGGGGAGACGGTTGGGATCCTGGCGAACCCATATTTCGCATGCTGGGGTTTGCGGGACTTTACGATCAGGATCTTGGAGTATGGGCCTTTCAGAAAACACGGGTGGGTATAGAATATCTCAACAATCCCTATGCTACTGGGACAGAAAGCAGTGATTTATTAACCGCAGCAGACTGGATTGTTGCATTGGCCAACTATGAACAAATGTCAGCCGGTGATCCTGATCAATTATCCAAATCCGCATATTTTCGAGATCGGGGATTGATTTACTGGCGCACCGGTTGGCAATCTGATGATATTCAGTTTGCCTTCGAATGTGCACCATCGCTTAACAGAAACATCGTTCCAGGAGAGATTATTTACTCCGACAAGCACGATCAGTCCGATAAAAACAATTTCACCCTTTATGCCTATCAGGAACCGTTTGTGATTGATTACGGTTATCCACCAAAAGAAGCACAAAGTCCTCTAGGTAACTCGACCAACGAAAACAATTACATTGTGATCGATGGAGAAGGTGAAGGTGTCTTTATGGCGTATCTTACAAGCGGAAGTATAATTGAACACAATACTTCAAATTTTGCCAATTGCGTCCATGGCGATGCCGAAAGCGCTTATGATACTTTATGGTCGGGTGATCCCAATAATGATGAACCAATTGCCCACGCGGATCCTGGTGAATTTGAAGAACCGTGGTACCTAAATCCCGTCCATCACGCTGATCGCCACGTGCAGTTCATTCGAGAAGACGAGGGCCTTCCGCCATATTTTATCATAGCGGACGACATCCAGAAAGATGGCGATGTACACCTTTATGAGTGGTTAGCCCAGACGTCAACTCAGAATACGATTAACACCACCTCTAATCCCGTTCGCATTTACAGAACAGCGTATCCCGACAGATATATGGATATCTATGTCGCTTCGCCACAATCATACTCAGACTCGGTTGAATACGTGACAAATACTGCCTATTTTGACTCTCTTGGTCCCATTGGGGGTCAGAAATCGGTTGATATAGAATTGCGTAGGTTGCGCATCCAGAAATCCAACGTTGTGAACCCGTACTTCCACATGATTCTTTACCCACATAAGTCAGGTCTAGAAGCCCCCAGTAGCTGGGATACTCTTTCAGTGAGTGGCGGCAGCGTTGCCGAAATCAACTGGCAGAATTACACCGATTATAGCATCTTCACCCACGGAGATAGCATTTCCGGAGATACAGTAAGCACAGATGCTGTCCTCTCCCTTGTCCGCAAAAACACAACACAAGATCAGATCACCCGCTTTATCATGTCCGAAGGCAGCCAATTAACCTTTCAAGAGACACTCTTGGTAGATCTCTATGGAACCAATGGCACGGTGGTCAATTCGGGGACAGAGGTGGACATGCATGGCGAAGACATCGTCGATTTCACCGTCTATGCGCCGGAGGCCCAAACGGTAGAGCTCAATTATGCTCCGGTATCTTTTTGCAAGCAAGGAAACTACATCACCACTGTACCTGACCACATCACTGAAAACACCACCTGGGAAAGCAACTCGACGGTCACTGTCATAACAAGCATAACCGTTGACTCCGGCGTGACCCTGACCATCGAACCGGGTGTGGAAGTAAAATTCAATCAAGGTACGAAATTACAGATCGATGGCATCTTACAGGCGAAAGGATCTCCAGGAGATTCCATACGCTTCACGGCCATTGACACAACAAAAAAGTGGAACGGGATCTCGTTTACGAACTCAAGCGTAGATTCTCTATGTGTCTTAAAAAACTGCCTGGTAGAGCATGCAAGCACTGGCATTTTGTGTAATAGCGCATCTCCGGACACTATCGCGACTGTATCCATCAGACAGTGCGAAACTGGAATTACTTGTAAAAACAGTTCTTCCCCTCAAATTCTCTCTCCCATGATGAATGATGGTACCGTCGCCATCGGCATCTATTGCTCTGAGCAGAGCAATCCCAGTATTGAGTCGGTTGATCTTTCTGGCGATGGGGCGTTTTATAGCAAGGGTATCCAAATCTATAGCTCAGCTCCAGAAATTCACGGTGGAACTGTTAATAATTTCGCCCGTGGAATCGATATTTGTGGTGGAAACCCTGACATACGAGATGTTGAACTGTTCAATAACACTGAGTGTGGAATCGCATGT
>Ga0111203_141_pt1 | contig 24919 bp, 18 predicted proteins | sample DeeMarSWOR324_28_FD_80373 | JGI IMG/M metagenome (GOLD analysis project Ga0111203, IMG submission 80373) | candidate division Zixibacteria bacterium SM23_81 | reverse complement strand
CCTCCGATTGAGAGACGGTCTCGATGGGAAACCGCCACAGGATGGCGGGTTGGTCCAGATGCAAAGAGATCTTCAAACCCAGATATTCATCCTGCAGCCCAAAGTAGAGGGCCTCGGGCGTCTCTCCCATACTGGCCAGACATGGATCCTCGAGCTCGGCACCTTCTACCCAGTAGTACCGATCTGGAGCTCTACCGGCTAAAAGGGCGAAGTTGAACTCCACCCCAAACCAGCACGCGACTTCTTGCAAGGATTTATTCTCCAACCGATACTCGATGCCCAAAGTCGCACCCCGGGCCAGCATCTTCAACGATTTGGAGACCGAAAAGGGGATGGCCTCTTCGCCAGACCACAGACGACCTTCCCTGATCAGCTTCAGGGTCAATCCATTCTTACGGCGACGCAATCTGTGCTGGTACTTTCCCTCGATGAAATCGCCCTGCTCCCGTTGCTGGCAGCGAGAGAAGATTTCCAGAGAAGTCTCTTCGGCCAGAAAATGATCCAGCAGCGAAACCCTTCGATGCCAGTCGTAGTAAAGGAATTTCTCAAGGCCCTCCTCTTTGGCCTGCACTCGATCGTGGATGCTGGCCACCTCACTGTCTGTACTTTGAGGATTGGAGGGAGTTTTCAACTTGCGATGGTAACCCTCCTCTCGTCTGGCCAGGGTATCCAGAAGGTTCACCGAGAGAGGCTTAAAGTCCATCTCAAAGAGGGACCCGCCTTCTGCTGGGTCGAAATAGAGATTGAGATCTGGAGTGTGAACCAGAATTTCCTCGGCACCATCGCCGTCGAAGTCTACTCTCTGGACATCCACCCACTCATCCTCAGCATGCAGCGCTCCATCGGCAATTTTTTCGGCCTCCAACAGATGGCCATAGATTGCCGAGCGGAGATGGTTCAGGTACAGGCCTCCGAAGACGCCGTGCCAATATGCATCGTTGCACTGGCCCTGGAATAGTTCATCCTGAGCCCGGCGGACCAAAACGCTGGCGCCCTTTTCCTCAGTCAAAAGTCCTACTTTCTGGCTGACAGCCAACATCTTCTTGTGCATGTTATTACTTTCCGGGTATTTGGCCAGGAAATTTCTCCAGAAGCCCCCCCGTACATAGACACCGTATCGATCCAGCTGCTTGTCCTCATGGACCATCTTCTGAAACTCTTCGTAAGGAGCTACGGCCCGGGCGGGCAAGGCCCACTCCATCATCTCAGCATAGGAGGCCGTGGGCAGGTAAACCCGGCCCAGGGCGGGACGGGAGCCAATCAATTCCCCGAAGGTGAAGATCTCGATCCAGTCCTCGTTTGCCTTCAGCTCGTTGAAGAACCGCTCCAGCCACCGATCTCCATAACAATGCTGATGGGTTCCCGGCCAGATCCCGAACTTCTCTCCGTCGTCGGCGAAGACCGCAATCCGTCCCCCATCCTCTGTGGCCAGGTCTCGAAGATATTCGATGGTCTCTCCAGGTTCCTGAAAGGGTATGCTGTAGCGGAGCGTCTTGCTTATGGGAAAAAGAGACAGCAACGCCCCTTGTTCTTCGGTGATATAGTAACCCAAAAGGTCTTCATCGGCCAGGCCAGCGTACTTGAAATGAGAGTCGTCTATGACGGCATATTTCACGCCAGCTCGCGCTATGGACAAAGGAAGATGTGGTTCCCAGACCCGCTCGGCCAGCCACATGCCCATAGGCTGGAATCCAAAGACTTTATCAATAACCTCGCTCAGCCTTTTGATTTGGGCCACTTTATCGACATCGGGGATGATGGGCAGAACGGGTTCGTAAAACCCCCCGGTGAGCATCTCCACCTGCCCTCTCTGTACCAGGGATGTGATCATCCCAAGGACATCGGGATGATGTGTCTGGAGCCATTTCAGAAGAAAGCCAGAATAGTGGAGGGCAATGCGAACATGCGAATGATCTTGCAGGACTTTCAGAAAGGGCAAATAGGCCTGCTGGTAAGCATGCTCCAATACGAAATCGAAATTCCCCACAGGCTGATGATTATGCACGCCCAGAGCCAGAGTGATCCGTTTCGACATGCTAAAATAACTCCAAGTGAACGTACCTCTTAGGATTCTCTCTGATGTCCAGAATCAACTCGTCCAAGCTTCGGACGGTCTTCTTAATGTCCCGATAGAGAGCCTCATCCTGCACCACAGCACCCAGAGTTCCTTCACCTTGCTCAATCTTATCTGCAATCTTCGTGAAGGTGGCCGAAAGCTCCGACAACTGCTTGGTCAGCATTCCCAGGTCCACAGAAGCCCGATGAAACTGATTGATAGTGGAATCAACGCGGGACCGATTGCCCTCAACCAGTTCCCTGAAACCCATTGAGGCGGACCGCAAATCACTGAGGGCCGTGGCAAGATCTCCTTCCTGCTGATCCAATAAGTGAACCAGGACTTCGCTGAACTTGCGGATGTTCTCCAGGCTCTCCCGGATGGAGGCTTGGGCTTCGGAATTGCCGATGGTCTTGTGGATGCTGTTGGCCAACTCCTTCAGTAATCCGAGCACATCCCCCACCTCCCCCATCACCTCCGGTATGCCTGCCTGATAATAACCCATAATGGGATGGTCGAGCGATATCCCCTTTGTGTCCTTCCCCGGCTCGATGGCCACAAACTTCTCGCCCATCAGGCCCATGCTCTGGATGGAAATCCGAGAATCTTCCGAAAGCTGGACTTCGCCCTCCAGAAATATGGTCACCCATACCTCGGTGGCCTGCAGCCGAACCTGCTTCACCTCACCCTTCTTCACTCCAGCCACGTGCACGGGATCACCCGCAGCTAAACCACCGACAGTCGGGAAAACAACCGTCAGCTCATATCGGTGGCGGTTAAGGCTGTAATCCTTCACCCACACGAGGCTGAAGAGGAAAATCAGCGCGGCGGCGGTCACGATCAAACCGACTTTAATCTCCGTGTTTCTCAAGGCCATCGATGGTCTCTCTTTTCACTCGACATCCCCCTCTACGTGCAACGATTGCCTGCGGACCTCCCCTTGATCCTTACGGCGGATAGCCTCCATGAGGCGTTTCTGAAACTCCTGAGCTGGATTTGTGCCGAAGACCCTGAGCATGTGGTTCATAGCGATGACCTCGGAGATGACGGTGATATTCTTCCCGGGCGAAACGGGAATGGTCACAATGGGGAGCTCCACCCCAAGGATTTTTGTAAACTGATCCTCCAAGCCCAGCCGCTCATAAGTATCTTGATCCTCCCAATAGACAAGTCGTACCTCCACCTCAATGCGCTTCTGTAACCTGATGGCTCTGATGCCAAACAGCTTCTCGATGTCAATAATCCCAACCCCCCGAATCTCCATGTGATGCCCTAAAAGCTCGCTGCCTGAGCCAGTAATAACCTCTGGATTTCTCCTGGTGATCTTGACCATATCATCCGCCACAAGTCGATGCCCCCGCTCGATGAGATCCAGAGCACACTCGCTCTTGCCGATGCCGCTTTTGCCCGTATACAACAGCCCGACTCCATAGACATCGACCAGGGTGCCATGAATGGTAATGCTGGGGGCAAATATGCCATCTAAGAAGAGATCTAATCGCTTGATGAATTCGGTGGTGTTTAGCTTGCTAACCATCACCACCGTCTTCCGGCGATCGGCTGCCCTCAACAGCTCGGTGGGAACTTCCTGGTCCTTGGTGATAAAAATACAGGGGATGTCAAAACGCAACATCCCCTCGATAACCGCCTTACGCTTCTGACCTGCAAGGGAGGCCAAATAGACTATCTCCGTCTCGCCAAGAACTTGAACCCGCTTATGGGCGAAGCGAGCTACAAACCCCGCCAGGGCCAAGCCCGGCCGGTCGATGCCGTTCTCGGAGATGATCCTTTTTAGGCCCGATTTGTCGCTCACGATCATCAGCTCAAGGTAATCTTTTTTCTCATGAAAGAGCTCTTCGACCGTCAGCCCTACCATGCCCCCTCGCCCCCTTCTTCGGAAAACTCCAAGAATTCCTCAGACTCCCCTTCTGTGGTCTTCTCTATCTCCCTCTTTTTGGTTTTATGATTTTTAAGCTTTTGTTTGTATCGCTTAACCTGGCGTTCCAGCTTTTCCACAGCACCGTCGATGGATGAATACATGTTATCTGACTCTTCCCTGCTGGCCATGGTGAGTCGCGAAATTTTCAGGATTATCTCGGTGATGTGCCGGTACTTCTCTACGCTCAATGTGACATGCGCGTGGATGATGCTCTCGAAATACTTTACCAAAGTCCCCAGACGCTCTCGAACGTGATCTTCTAAGGCCTTAGTGAGTTCGAAATGCCTCGCGGTGATGTCGATCCTCATCTCCTTTTCTCCTTTGGGAGAGGGTCTGAAAAAGATCCTCAGCATGATAGGAACTTCGAACGAACGGAGCCGAGTAGACGCTAAGAAAGCCCAGATCTTGGGCCATGAGATGGTATTCCTTAAAGCTTTGGGGAGTGATGAACTCTCGGACGGGATAATGCTGTCGTGAGGGGCTAAGATACTGACCAACGGTTAGAACATCACAGCCGACCCGGCGAAGATCGCGCATGACGGTCAGGACCTCATTAGGGCGCTCACCGAGACCTACCATGATGCCCGACTTGGTCACCATAGTCACATCTATTTCCTTAGCTTTATCAAGAATCCAGAGTGACCGGCGATAGTCGGCCTGAGGGCGAAGAAGGCTATACAGCCTGGGTACCGTTTCCACGTTGTGGTTGAACACGTCTGGTGAGGCCTCAACCACCCTGGCCAAGGCAGAAATGTCTCCCAGAAAATCAGGTACCAGCACCTCCACATGAGGGCTTTTAGAGCGTGCACGAAGGGCTTGAATGGTCTTTGCAAACCAACCAGCGCCTCCATCTGGTAGGTCGTCCCGGGCCACAGCAGTGATGACAGCGTAACGCAGCCCGAGCTCCCTTGCCCCCCACGCGACTCGCCAAGGTTCATGAGGGTCGACGGGATTGGGTCGCCCTTTGGTCACGCCACAGAAAGCACAGTTCCGGGAGCACACATTCCCCAAAATCATGAACGTGGCTATGCCCTGGGCAAAACATTCTCCCTTGTTCGGGCATCGGGCGCTTTGGCAAACGGTATTCAGCTGAAGTCGACTCAGAAGGGCAGCGACCTTCCGAGTGTTTGAGGTGGCCAAAATCGGCTTGGTGAGCCATTTTGGCAACCTCTGAAGCACTGGGTCCATGTAACCTGCGGCTGAGCTCATACTCGCTTACGAAATCTGGCCGGCAGAATCTTCAGTTGCTCTCGGTACTTGGCCACGGTACGTCTGGCCACCTGGAGTCCTTCCTGCCTGAGCATGTCGGTAATTTTCTGGTCGCTAAGAGGCTTCTGGGGGTCTTCCTTAGCGATCATGTTGGTGATCTTGCCCTTCACGCTCTTGGAGGAAATTTCCTCACCATCGGAAGACTCCACCTTCGATCCGAAAAAATACTTAAGCTCGAAGATGCCCCGGGGCGTCTGCACGTATTTATTGTTGACCACCCGGCTGATGGTGGAGATGTGTAGCCCGGTAGCCTCGGCCACCTCCTGGAGAGTCATGGGCTTGAGCTCTGAAACTCCTCGCTCGAAGAAGTTTCTCTGAGCATAGATGAGATAATTCATCACCTTAAGCATGGTGGTGCGACGCTGATCGATGGATTTGATCAGCCAGCGAGCGGCATTGAGCTTGTCCTTGACGTAATTTCTGGTTTCCTCAGGGGTGCTCCCTGATTTGGCCAATAGAGTTTTGTACAGAGGGCTGACCCTGAGTCGGGGAATATTCCTGTCATTCAGCATGGCCACGTAACTTTGGTCCACTTTCTCCACGACCAAATCTGGGACGATGACCTCTGCCTCGGTACCCACGTAACTGAACCCGGGGTTGGGAGACAGAGAAGCCAACCGCTCCATTGCTTCCTGAACCTGAGATGCGCCTACTTTAAGCGCTCTGGCCAACTGGGCTATGCTTTTCTTATCAATCTCATCCAGATGATTCTCGACGATGGATTTGGCGACGGGATCATCAATTCTCCGCTCACGCATCTGAATCAGGAGAGATTCCCTCAGATCCCGTGCCCCGACGCCCGGAGGCTCGAAGGTTTGAACAACATCCAAAACCTTCTGGCATTCCTCTATGGAGACGTTCATAATACGAGCGATCTCTTCCAGAGAGATGGTCAGGTAGCCCCGATCATCGATGTTGCCGATGATGAAATCCCCGATCCGATATTCACTCTCTGAAAGAGGAATGAGGTGAAGCTGAGAGAGGAGATATTCCGAGAAAGTGAGCCTGGAGACGGGGATCTTCTCGGGAAGTTCCTCCGAATCCTTCGCGGTTCCCACATTATAGCCACCATCGTAGCCATCTTGAAGGTAGTCATCCCAGTCGATCTTCTCCTCTTCAAGCTCTTGTTCCTCCGTGTCCTCCTGCTCATCCTCTATCTGCTCTTCCTCTTCCTCCACCTCCTCCACCTCCTCCAGGAGAGGATTGACCTGCAACTCCTGTTTCAGAATCTGTTCCAGCTCCAAAACAGGAACCTGCAACAGCTGAAGAGATTGAATCAGCTGAGGAGCCAGAATTTGTTGTAGCTTGGCTTGAAGAGTGAGTTTCATAACAACTTCAATCCAGTCGAAATCTCTCGCCCAGATAGATTTTTCGAGCTTCAGGATCGTTGGCCAGAAATTCGGCTGTCCCTAGCTTGAGAATTTGCCCTTCGGACATAATATAAGCTCGATCGGTAATCTGCAAAGTCTCGCGAACATTGTGGTCGGTGATCAGCACCCCTAACCCTTTCTCCCTGAGGCGAGCCACGATCTTCTGGATATCCTCGACTGCGATGGGATCGATTCCGGCGAAGGGCTCGTCCAGAAGCATGAAATTGGGATTTGTCACCAACGCCCGTGTTATCTCCACTCTGCGTCTTTCACCCCCCGAGAGATTATAGGCTTTGTTTCGCGCCAGAGGAAGCAGATCCAACTCTTCCAGGAGAACCTTGAGCCTTTCCTGTCTCTGCTGTGTGTTCAAATCAAGGGTTTGCAGGATAGCCATGATATTGTCTTGCACAGACAGTTTTCTAAAAACCGAGGGCTCCTGGGAGAGGTAACCGATGCCCCTGCGAGCTCGCTGATACATGGGCAGCCCGGTGATGTCCTGGTCATCGATGAGAACTCTTCCCTCGTTGGGCTGAATCATCCCCACGATCATATAGAAGGTCGTCGTCTTTCCCGCCCCATTGGGTCCCAGTAGGCCGACAATCTCCCCCTGCCTTACTTCCAAGCTTACTCGGTCGACAACCTTTCGCTTATGATAGATTTTTATCAGATTCGCAGCACGTAAAAGTGCCATTGATGGCTTTTCCGAGACGTCTTCCAAAACGCCTCCACGAAGGGCCGGCGGCTAGGTCAATCGGTGAACTCCTGAAGGTCCTCGATCCTACCCTGCACATCCCTCTGAATGTGAAGATCCTCCAGCTGGGGATCAGTGTCCAATCCGTAACCGGTCACCGTGTATTTACCCCTGGTGATCTTAACAAAAGCTTCCGTGAAGATCCTGTTGCTCTGTTTTCGCCAGTGCAGGGCCTCGGTCTCCAGGCGCGCCCCAGTATCTGAAACCACTACCACATCTCCTCGCGCCGCCACCTCTTCTCTCCTGGAATCATAGGTGCCCTCCTCGGCTGTCAGAGAGGAGACGTGCTGGCCCTCTCGATCGAAAAAATCAACCTGGATCTTCTTGCCCTTCTTGACCTCTCCCTTTCGGTAGATGGCCACCGAGTCTGCCCTGAGCACTCCCGTCCGGCGACCCTGCTCGGTAAAGGTGACTTCCATATTCTCGATAACCTGCTCTGGAGCATCCTGGAAGTCACCCCCTGCGATTCGGGGAGGCTCTTTCTCCTGGCACCCGATTACATCCCATAGCAAAAAAAAGGCCAAGATGAAAGGGCCCAGCTTAAGACACATGAAAAATCTCCCTCCGGGCCTTGAGAGATTTCATGCTCGACTTCCTCCTCCACCTATCATGCATCCAGACCCACTGAGCGGGATTCATACGAATGAAGCGCTCCACCGCGGCTGTGCAAGCTGCGGTGTTGGCCAGTATGTCCTCCTCGTCATTCCCGGTCCTAATCAACTCCAGGGGTTGTTCTACGGTGATCAGATAGGTTTCGTCCTTTTGGCGGTGAATGGCCATTGGCACCACAACAGCGTCTGTTCTCATGGCCAAGAGCACGGGGCCCACGGGAGTGTAAGCGGCATGACCGAAGAATGGGACGAAGACTCCTCGTACTTTCGTGTCCTGATCCATGAGCACTCCCAACGTCTCTCCCCGACGCAGGACCCTGATCATCTCCTTGGCCCCCGTTTCTCGCGATATGCCTCTTACATTGGCATTTTTGCGAAGTTCATTGAGGATTCGATCCAGACGAGGGTCGTAGACGCGGCGGGCCACCACGTTCACCGGATAGCCTTTGATGGCAAACCAAATAGCCAAGAGTTCCCAGTTGCCGATGTGGCCGGTGATGGCGATGAGTCCCCGACCTCGAGCCATGGCTTGATCAACATGATGTTGCCCCTTTATTCTGATCAGTCCTTCGATGTGAGCCCTGTTCATTCGGGGCATGCGCATCAGGTCGGCTAGATTTTTGCCGGCATTGATAAACACTTCGCGGGCCATTCTAGTCAGCCGAGGATCCCCCGGAGGCCAGCCAAAGACCCGGGAGAGGTTTTCCTGGGTTACCCGTCGGGCATGGCCCACCGCCCAGAAGGCCAGTCTGCCTAAATGGGCACAGAATTTCAAGGCCGCTCCTCTGGGCAGCCGAGCCACCCAGAAGGTCAGCAATTGGACAAAGCGATAGATCAGCCAGTTCTTGATCCGTTTTTTGGACATCGCCTCTTTAGACGATACCGGACTTGAGAAGGTCATGCAGATGGACGATGCCCACGGGCTTTTTTGCCCCGTCGGTGATGATCAAAGAGGTGATGCTATGTTGCTCCATGACGTTCAGGGCCTCAGCAGCAAGCGCGTCCCCGGAGATGGTCTTGGGCTGATGAGTCATAGCATCTCCGGCGGTAAGGGAAAAAAGCCTATCGTCCGTCCGTTCCACCAGGCGCCGCAGGTCCCCGTCGGTGATGATCCCCGTCAAGCGACCTCCATCATCAACCACGGTGGTCACACCCAGTCGTTTAGAGGTCATCTCCAGTATGGTCTCCTTCATATTCGCGGTCTCGGAAACCATGGGAACCTCTGAGTCAGTGTGCATCACATCGACCACCTTGAGGATCAGCTTCCTGCCTAAATTCCCACCGGGGTGAAGAAAGGCGAAATCGTCCTGGCTGAAGCCTCTCTTTAACAAAAGGGCCACAGCCAAAGCATCGCCCATCACCAAGCTGGCCGTAGTACTGCACGTGGGGGCCAGGTTATTGGGGCAGGCCTCTTGGTCCACGCTGACGTCCAGAACCACGTCACTCTTCTGAGCCAAGGGAGAGGTGACGCCCCCGGTGATGGCGATGATAGGGACGCCCAGCCGCTTGAAGACTGGCAACAGCAAGTAGAATTCGTCCGTCTCTCCGCTTTTAGAAATGGCGATGATGCAGTCATTCCGCTGAACGATCCCCAGGTCGCCGTGCATACCTTCGGCGGTGTGCAGAAAGATGGCGCCCGTGCCAGTGCTGGTCAGGGTGGCGGCGATCTTACGGCCGATAAGCCCCGATTTCCCCATGCCGGTGACGACCACCCGTCCCTGGCAGTTGAGGATTATCTCCACGGCCCTCTCGAACTCAGGTCCTATCCTATCCACCAATCGCGCCACCGCCTGGGCCTCTTCTCTGATGACCTGGCGAGCACCCTCAATGCTGGTTATGATTTTGTCCCTCTTCATCTCACTCCAATAGGGTCGACGTGTTAGTCTCTCTCCAGCCGAGAAGAAGGTCTATGACCTCGCGCACCGCCCCCCGACCTCCGCTGGCCAGAGTTACATAATCGGCTAAGGCTTTAAGCTCCCAACTGGCATTGGCCACCGCAACCTTCAGACCGACCCTTTTCATGACTGGCAAGTCCAGCAGGTCGTCCCCCACAAAGGCTACTTGTTGGTCTGTGAGATTATGTCTTTTCAAAAGGCTTTTGTATACCTTCAATTTGTCTATGCTCCCCTGAAAAAGATCTTTAACTCCCAACTCCCCAGCCCGAGTCATCACCGCCCCTGAGACCCTTCCGGTGATAATAGCTACCTTAATGCCCGCTTGACTAGCCATGGCGATGCCCAGTCCGTCGCGGGTATCAAAGTGTTTCAGCTCCATTCCCTCATCGCCCAAGATGATCTCCCCCCTGGTGAGGGTGCCATCCACGTCCAGGATAAGGAGCTCTATCTGAGCGGCCTTTTGGCCAAGGGTCAGGTTGATGGCGCAACCTCCTGGGATTGGGTGAGCCGATGGATTCTCTTAGCCACCTGCAACACCTCCTCCAGATGATGCACAGGCAACATACTGGCGGCATCGCAGAGGGCCTCTTCTGGCCGCGGGTGAGTCTCCACATACAGAGCATCGCATCCGGTGGCCACCGCCGCCCTCACCAGTGGAAGGATAAACTGAGGTTGGCCCCCGGAGGTGGTTCCGCTGGCACCAGGCAGTTGCACGCTGTGGGTGGCGTCGAAGACTACTGGATAACCCAGTTGACTCATGATCACCAAAGAACGCATGTCTACCACCAGATCTCGATATCCAAAAGTAGTCCCCCGCTCCGTCAGCAGAATACGCTCGTTGCCCATAGCCTCAACTTTCTCGGCCAGGTGTCGCATATCCTCTGGAGCCAGAAACTGTCCCTTCTTGATGTTCACAGCTTTTCCTGTGCGCCCCACGACTCTGGCCAGCTCTGTCTGACGGCATAGGAAGGCCGGAATTTGAATGACATCGGCCACCTGAGCCACATCCTCCACTTCCTGCCGACAGTGGACGTCGGTCAGGATAGGTAAACCCAGCTCCTCTTTGACCCCGGCCAGAATTCTGAGCCCCTCCTCAAGCCCCGGCCCCATGTAGGAGTTGCCTCGCAGACGATTGGCCTTGATGTAGGAGGACTTAAAGATAACCGGCACCCCAACCTTCTGTGCCGTCTCCTTGACCCTGCGGGCCGTTTCCAAAACGACGTCCTCATCCTCGATGACACAGGGGCCGGCGATGAGTACCAGCGGGTGGCCGCGGCCCATTTTGATCTGCTCAACTTCAACGGTCCTGGTCACGAACCGGCCTCGAAAAGAGTTTGAGGTTTCGGCAAGGTCTCGTGTTCGGCCTCAAGACGAGAGCGCCGATGGCGACGAGCTGCCTTGATGAAATCCCGGAAAAGCGGGTGCGCCAAAGTGGGGCGCGATTTGAATTCAGGATGAAATTGGCACCCCACAAACCAGGGATGATCCTTTAGCTCAACGATCTCCACCAGGCGTCCATCTGGTGATTGACCGCTGATCACCAGTCCTGCCTGACCGAACTGGTCACGATAGCGATTGAAGAACTCGTACCGATGCCGATGCCGTTCGCTGATTTCCAGGCGGTCATAGGCTTTGTGGGCCAGGGATTTCTCCCTCAACACGCAGGGATAGGCCCCCAGGCGCATGGTGCCCCCCAAGTTCTCCACCTTCTCCTGATCGGACATCAGATGGATTACCGGATGAGCGGTATTGCGGTCAAACTCGTAGCTGTTGGCTCCCTCAAGATGACACACGTTCCGAGCAAACTCCACTACAGCGCATTGCATTCCTAAGCAGATTCCCAAGAAGGGAATGTCATGCTCCCTGGCATATTGAATGGCTTTGATCTTTCCCTCAATGCCTCGCTCCCCGAAACCCGGGGCCACCAGGAGGGCATCCATATCGGCCAGGTGACTTTCTGCCCCTTCCGCTTCGATAACTTCCGAATTTAGCAACTGAACGTTGACTCGGGCGTTGTTAGCAACTCCAGCGTGTACAAAGGCTTCGTTGATGCTCTTATAGGCGTCGCGAAGGTGGACATATTTGCCGCAAAGGGCTACATCGACCTGGTGTGCGGGGCGTCTTATCTTCTCAACCATTCGTTGCCAATCACTCAGGTCGATGGTCTCGGCTCTTCGAATGCACAGCAAGCGTAAAATCTGGTCATCCACCCCCTGTCGGCGTAATAACAGAGGCACCTCGTAGATAGAGCTCACGTCGATGGCTTCGATGACCGCATGAGGGGAAACGTTGCAGAATAGGCCAATTTTGGCTTTAATATCCTTGGTGAGCCTCCGTTGGGTCCGGCAGAGGAGGATATCCGGCTGAATGCCAATCTCGCGAAGGGCTCGAACACTGTGCTGAGTGGGCTTCGTTTTCACCTCACCTGCGGCTTCGATGTACGGCACCAACGTTAGATGAATGAAGATGGAGTTCTCTGCCCCCAGCTCCATACGCAACTGGCGGATGGCCTCCAGAAAGGGCAGGCTCTCGATGTCGCCCACTGTACCTCCCACCTCGGTGATGACCACATCAGCGATTCCGTCTATCTGCTCCACTCGTCTGATTCGCTCTTTAATCTCGTTGGTAATATGGGGGATAACCTGCACCGTGCCCCCCAAAAAATCTCCCTTTCGTTCTCTAGCAATCACAGTATAATAAATCTGGCCGGTAGTACAGTTGTTTTCCTTTCCAGCCTTGATACCCACAAACCGCTCATAATGACCCAGGTCGAGATCTGCCTCAGTTCCATCCTCGGTGACGAAAACCTCTCCGTGCTGAAAGGGATTCATGGTGCCTGGATCCACGTTGATGTAGGGATCCAATTTCTGCAGGTTGACCTTCAGACCACGGGCTTGAAGTAGCTTGCCCAGAGAAGCCGAGGCAATCCCTTTGCCCAAGGAAGAAACCACCCCACCAGTGATGAAGATGTGCTTCGGACTATTCTGTTTCGTGCTCAGGACGATATCTCCTCTCGCGCTCGCAAGAGCATCTCGGCCCTCTCCAGATCCTCCGGTCGATCTACCCCGTGTGAGACATACTCCGTCTCAACGACCTTGATGCGAAAACCATTTTCCAGCGGGCGCAGTTGCTCAAGTCCTTGGGAGCGTTCCCGGGCTGTGGGCTCCAGGTTGGCCAGGCCCAGAAGATATAAGCGACGATAAGCGTACAGGCCGACGTGCTTGAGAATTGAGACTCCTGGACCTGCTCTCCCCATACCCATGTTCACCCGACGAGAGAAATCGAGGGCGTAACCCTCGTCGTCGGTGCACACCTTAACCACATCGGGGTTTTCCAGGTCATCAGGATTTTCGATTCGATGGGCCAGAGTGGCCATCTGGAGTGAGGAATCTTCCAAAAGGGGCTGCACCGCTTGATCGACCACAACGGGGCGGATAAGCGGCTCATCCCCCTGTACGTTTACGACCACGTCGGCATCCAGCTTTGCCGCCACTTCCGCCACTCGATCAGTACCCGAAGGGTGGGAAGACGAGGTCAATACGGCCTTACCTCCAAATTGTTTCACGGCTCGACCAATGCGTTCGTCATCGGTGGCCACCAGCACATCGGAGACCAGAGAGGCCCCACGCACTCTCTCATAAACATGTTGGATCATGGGCTTACCGCTTAAAAGCGCTAGGGGCTTGCCGGGAAATCGAGAAGAACCATAACGGGCCGGGATAATGGCTACAATTGATAGCTTTTTAGACATTTTGAACTGGTATGTCGGTTACCCGTACTATTTATGAAATCCGATTGATCCTTGAAAACCAGAGATTCGTGAATCGTGAAAAACCAAATGGCAATTGGCAATGGCAGTGGCAATAAAAGAGCAACAAGGTGCCAGTGCCGACTATCTTCTTATTGCCATTGCTATTGCCATTGCCATTATTCTTACTTCGTGCTTCGAAATCGTCAAACGATTCACGACTCATTTGTCTCTGAAGAGCAAGAGCCTCTGCGAGGCACAAAGAAAAAGAAAATACGGTGATATGGTGCCATCACCGCTTACTTCAGCACAATACCCAGTGAGTTGTGTGCATCGCTCGAGTCAAAGTAGTCCACCAGGTGGATTTTAGCCCAAGGCCCAGGGAATCCGAAAAAATTGCCCTGCCTGTCTTGAGGCGTTTGCCAGAATGGAAATGGCCATGCCCAACCCCTCAGGCCAATTTAACACAAAAGAAGTGCCTGCGCAACTGGTTTTTTTGGATTTTTGGCATGAAAATTCATTGGACAGGGACGAGGATTGTGGATTGAGGATTTAGGGAAAATCGGGATCCGCGGACCGGGATACGTGAATCGAGAAATCATCCCAAACCAAAAAAGGGCTCAATATATTGAGTCCCTACATAATCTCCAATCCCCGATTCCCGATTTCCCTTTGAGTGCTTTCCTTACCCAAAAATAGGGCCAACGGTCCTTCGCCCCCGTATTATTCACGAATCTCGAATCTCGATCCCCGAGTCTCGTAATTTCCCTAGAAACCTTGAACCCTCGATTCCTTGAATCCTATTATTGCATCACCTCACCAGCTCCAAATTCGCATACCGAGCCATGAGTTTCTTCGGCGCCTGGTCCTGAAAGACGACGGTCAGTTTAAGGTCATCGGCATAACCGCTCACCTCCACCACCTTGCCGACGCCAAACTTGGGATGTCGCACCACCGAGCCCACATAGACCCTGGGGATGACATCTTGGTCAGGATCTGTGAGCTGACCCTCAACAAATTCAGCTTCCCTCCTCAGTGACCAGCTGTCTAATCCGTACCCCTCCACCTCCACGAGCTCAGCGGGAACCTCATCTAGAAAACGGGATCGGAGGGTGCCCACCGCGCCGGTATACCGGCGACGACGATGAGCTAAAGAGAGAAAAAGCTTCTCCTGAGCGCGAGTCATACCCACGTAGAACAGACGACGCTCCTCCTCCAGCTCCTCAGGGGACTCCATGGACCGGGAAAGGGGAAAAAGTCCTTCCTCCAGGCCGGCGATGAAAACCACCGGAAACTCCAGTCCTTTGGCACTGTGTAACGTCATGAGGGTGACGGCGTTGGCCGTCTGATCCCAGGTGTCCACGCTGGTCAGCAGGGAAACCTCCTCCAGAAAGGCAACCAAAGAGGGATCTGAACTGCGCATCACAAACTCATCAGCGGCGACCACTAGCTCCCGGACATTCTCGGCCCGTGTCTGCGCCTCCACGGTTCCCTCGGCCACCAACTCCGTAAGATACCCGGTGCGGTCCACTACCTCCCGGATTATCTCATCTACGCCCATCTTTGAGGCCCCATCCCGCAAGAACTTAAAGAGGTTGTGAAGTTCCTGCAAACCCTCCCGGATGCCATCTCGCAGATCCTCCATGTCCCGGGCCTTTGCCAAGGCCTTCAGAAGTGATACCTTTTTCTCGAAGGCCAGAGCCTCGATCTTGCCAAGGGTCGTGGGTCCGATGCCCCGTCTGGGCACGTTGATGATCCGCCTCAGACTGAGAGCATCATTGGCATTGGCGATGACACGCAAATAGGCCAGAATGTCCTTGACCTCCTTGCGCTCATAAAAACGCACACCCCCGACAATAACGTAGGGCAGCCCCATTCGACGAAGCTGATCCTCAAAGCTGCGTGACTGAGCGTTGATACGGTACAGGACGGCAAAATCAGATAGGGCTCGCAGGTTTTGGGCTCGCTCGACCTGAAGTTTGTCCAGCACGGCTATGGCCTCTGTCCGCTCGTCCAACGTCTCCAGCAGGGTAACGTTCTCGCCAGCTCCTTTATCAGTCCACAGGGTCTTCTCCTTTCGGCCCCTATTGTGAGCCACCACGTGGCTGGCAGCGACGAGGATGTTCTGAGTAGAGCGGTAGTTCTGTTCCAGCTTGACCACCTTGGCGTCGGGGTAGTCCTTCTCGAAACTGAGGATGTTGCCGATATCAGCCCCCCTCCAGCCATAGATGCTCTGGTCGTCATCGCCCACCACACAGAGGTTGCGGTGCTTTGAGGCCAACAGATTGACCAGCATGTACTGAGCGTGGTTAGTGTCCTGGTACTCATCTACCAGGATATACTGAAAACGATCCTGATAGCGTGCCAAAATCATGGGGTGCAGCTGAAAGAGAAAGACGACCTTGTTGATGAGATCCCCGAAATCCATCGCGTTCTGGGATTCCAAGCTTTTCTGATATCGCTGGTAAACCAGGGCGGCCTTCTCCTCATAGTCGTCCAAAGCTTGATCGGCAAATTCCCCGGGCCTCATCAGATTGTGTTTGGCCCCCTCAATCCGAGCACGGAAACCTTTGGGGGAGAAACGATCGCCGGAGATGTTCAGCTCCGCCATGGTCTTCTTGACCAAGGCCAACTGGTCCTCCTCGTCGTATATGGAGAAGCTCCGATCGTATCCCAATCGATGTCCCTCTCGGCGCAGGATCCGAGCACAGATGGAGTGAAAGGTGCCCATCCAGAGAGAAAGACTCTCCTGCTCCAATAATCTCACCACCCGACTCCTCATCTCCTGGGCGGCTTTATTGGTGAAGGTGACCGCCAGGATATTCTCTGGCCTGATGCCCATCTGGCCCACCAGGTGGGCGATGCGATAGGTGAGCACTCGCGTTTTGCCGCTGCCCGCCCCGGCCAACACCAGGACCGGGCCTTCAACTTGGGCAACCGCTTCCCGCTGAGCGGGATTCAGATCAGCCAACAGGTCCACGAAAAACCCTCTTTCTTCCTCACAGCTGGTGAAAATACAGATGTGGCCAGCCACCCCTAGCACTCAAAACATCGATGCCATCAAGAGAAGCTGGCCACAGCCTCTTCTGCAGTGTTGAAGGACTCGAAGATGGTGATGAGTTTGGTGACCATCAAGAGGTTCTGCACCTTCTCGGCAGGGGACGCCAACTTGAGATCGCCACCGTTGTTGCGCATGGTGGTCAGGCCTCCGATGAGGATGCCCAGGCCCGAGCTGTTCATCCAGCTGACCCCTCCTAAGTCCACCACGACTTTCTTCTTGCCCTGGCCGATAAGCTGATGGAGCCGCTCTTTAATAGCGCCAGCGTCCGGCCCGCCCATGATCTTTCCCTTGGGCTCCAGAATGACCACCCCAGCCTGTTCCCTTTCGCTCATTCTCAAGGGGAGCACCTCCCTTTCACGGGACATAGTTCAAAGGGCCACAATGGCCTAAAAGGACGGTTTTTCAAGGGAAAATCCCCATACAGGATACAAAGGTTTGCCGAGGAAGTCAACAGTTTTTTTACCATCGTAGGGCGAGGTCCCCTCGCCCTGGCATATGGTTTTTTCAAAGGATTCAGCTTCTTGCTCATCAAGTGATTCGGGAAGCGTGTTTAGTTAAACTCGAAAGAGAAGATCATAGCCAACAGTTCCTGCTATCAACGAATCGCGAATAACAGTTTCTCACCATTCGTCCCAGCCTTTCAAAAATATCCTGATTTTAGGTGATCATTGATGTGCATAGCTTCTTATACTTCTTCATTCCTTTTCAAAATTTATCTTGTTTTATCAAATAGAAGCTTTCACAGAGAGAGCAGTCGTGATCAATAAGTTGGAGCAAATTTTAAACGAGCTTCCTTGAAAGCTTTCCAAAATTCTGACAGAATGGAGATAAGCGCTGATGTTGTTTAATCCCAGATTTCAACACACCTTTTGAGGAAACTCCTTGACAAAACCCCTCAAATCCTTTACTAATGATATGGAGTAGCTCTTTATTTTCAACCTCTTTCAGAGAGTTCATATGAAAACAAGATGTGGCATCGTCCTGTTCCTGGTACTCATTCTCCTTGCGCCCTCCAGCTCGCTGGCAAGACCCTTTCAGGATGACATCTTCTACCAGATTTTCCCCATCGCTTTCCGCGATTCAGATGGCGACGGAGTGGGAGATTTCAACGGCATCGTGGAGGCCATCCCCTATCTGCAAAGCCTCAACGTGACCGCCATCTGGATGAATCCCGTGTTCCTCTCCAAAACCTACCATGGCTACCAGTATGCCAGAAACGACAGCTTAAACCCCAGGTTCGGGACCGAGGCCGAGTTTGTTCAGATGGTCGAAGCTCTCCATGATGCCGGGATCATGGTATTCATCGACCTGGTGGCTTACGGAGTGGGCGAGGAGCATCCCTTCTTCCAGGATGCCCAGGGCAACCCATCCTCACTTTACGATCAATGGTTCGCCTTCACCGACGAGGCGAACTGGGATTATTTCGGCTTTGGCGGCTGGTACACCGACTGGGAGGGCAACTGGATCACTCACGTCTTCTGGAACCACAATCACCAACCGGTGAGAGAACATCTGGTGGAAAAGCTCTCCCATTGGCTGGATCCGAATGAGAACGGCAATTTTCACGATGGCATCGACGGCTTTCGCATCGACCATCTCTCTGTGAATTGGCCCTCGGAGTCGGCCTGGGGATATGACTTACCATTATGGACCGACTTGATATCAGAGCTCCGGGCTGTCAATCCCGAGGTGCGCTTCATCGCCGAGGACTCCGACTGGGGAGCTTTTCACACGGAGATGTTCGATCATGGCATCGACGCAGCCTTCGCCATTCCTCTGATGTCTGGCTTTCTCAACATGCTGGACTCCGAATATTTCTGGTATCTCACTCTAGGCATGGATTGGACGCTGGATCTTCTCCCGGAAGGAGGGCAATGGATAGGATTGCTGAACAATCACGACGTTACCAGGGTGTGCACGGTCTTGGGGGACGACACGGACCGGTGCAAGTTGGCCGCCGTATGGCTGTTCACTGGCCCCTTTCCCCCAGTCATGTACTATGGGGAGGAGATTGGCATGCGCGGAAATAGGGTGGACTGGTACGGCAATGACGCCAACGATCTGCACGTCCGAGAGCCCTTCGAGTGGCAGGCCGTTTTGTCCGTCCCCCCGCACGCCCAGTGGTATCGGGGATATTCTCAATATGCCAATAACCAGTTCGTCCAGGACAACGACGGCATCTCCGTTCAGGAGCAGGACACCGACAGCAACTCCCTATTGAATCACTATCGCGGTCTGGCTGCCTTGCGCAATGACCACCCCGTGCTCCAATCGGGTGCGTACGATCCCATCTGGGTGGGAGACTCCCGGGTTTACTCCTGTCTTCGGCACGACGACACCAGCTCGGTTCTGACAGCTCTCAACTTTACCGATGAGGCTCTTAATCTCTCAGTGGACTTCGCCAGCACGCCTTTGGGCCTGCTGGAACGAAACGTGACGGATATTTGGCAAGGCCAGAGCTATCCCGATATCACAATGGCCAACGCCACCAACTATCCGCTGCAACTTGATCCACAGTCAGCCGTTATCCTGGGGATAGCGGGACCAGTGGACACCACCGAACACACGCTTCTGTTTCAGGTGGACTTGTCGTCATGGGAACCCGCTTCGGATTTGTTTCCCCCGGAATTGCGGGGAAACAAATACCCCTTGAGCTGGTTTTACGGATACCCCATGCAGGATATGGGCAGCGGTTTGTGGCGGGCCGAGGTGGTGACCAAAGGATCCCTGCACGGCCAGACGATGGAGTACAAATACAAGCTCAGCGGAAGGGGGTTTGAGAGCCAGTCCATCGGCTGGTCTCCGGACCCCAACTTGAGCTTAGTGGTAGACACCACCCAGCAGCTGCAAACCCTCCAGTACGATGGAGCCAACTGGATACAACCGTATGAGGAGCATCCTGTTATGTTCACCATTGATCTATCCCATTGGGAGGCCCAGCCCTTCGAACACGACCTGGAGCTGCGCGGGGATTTCGAGCCGCTCAGTTGGTTTGAGGGCTTCGACATGGAGTATGGGGGAAACGGCCTCTGGAGCAAGACGATCACCATGACCCTGGCTCAAGGCACGTGGTTCTACTACAAGTACAAGCTGAACGGCCCGCAGTTCTCCGGCCAGGGCGAGGGCTGGACCCCGGGCGAGAACTGCTTCGTCTCGGCCGACCTCAGCGGAGACACGCTGGTTGTCACCTACGACGGTGACACATGGTATCAGCCCTACCAGACGCCGGTGGAGAACAAGGAGCAACCTGCCCTTCCAAAGGAGTTCAAGCTCTACCAGAATTACCCTAATCCCTTCAATTCGGCCACCACCTTCCGGTATTATCTGCCTGAGGCATCGCAGGTGAGGCTGATGATCTACAACATCAGAGGGCAGCTGGTGGAGACACTTATGCACGAATCGCAGGATGAGGGTTATCACTCGGCAATATGGGACGCAAAAAGGCTGAGCTCCGGGGTTTACTTCTACCAGATCGTGGCCGGAGAACATAAAGCTGTCGGGAAGTGTCTGTTGATACGGTAAAAAGAAACTGGTAGAGCGTCGGCTTCCTGCCAGTGCTCTTTTTTTCATGGGAGTCATCTCCCCATGCCGGTATCGAGGTCAAGAGACGGGAGCCATGGCGCAACGCTGAGGTGGAGAAGTTCCAAGACACCTGCCAGTTCATGTTCCTACGCAAAGTCGACATGGCCAGCTTCTCCGAGCTGCTCTCAGAGAGCCGACATTTTGAGAATCGACACAATAGCCGCTATCGCTACAGCGTCACTAAAGGCAAAACACCTTTGCAGATCATAGAGGTGACCAAGTCGAAGCTGCGCTGGCTGCCAGGGGACTTTCAGATGCCTAATCTCAATCACAAACCGACCAAAGGACGCATTCACCTGGTCCGCTTCATCCGATCCAACCGCATCTTAGATGTCTTCAACGAGAAGTTCCCCATCTCCGAACAGTTGGTCTATGAATACGCCTGGTCAACCATCTGTGTCAAAGAACAAAAACTGCGCGTCTTTCTTAATGGAAATCAAATGCACGAGTTCAAATATCAACTTCGATAAATACAGTACTGCACAATGTGGTGATACTTTCTAGACTGCACGATGTCATGGTACTTGTCATCTAGCCTCTATAACAGCTTCTATACCCACCAACGAGCTTCGAGTTTCTGCATTGACAGCCACTATTATGCGTCATAGGACATCCCCTCCCAATCACCAAAATCCCATAATACCCCTTGACAAACAGCCTGTCTTCTGGTACAATATTTAAAAAGTAGACGATGTGATGCTTTTGCCTTCCAGGAGCGTAATTGAGAATAAAACTCGGCATCATTGTCACTATATCGATTCTTCTTCTGGCGATATCCTTCGAATCCCAGGCCCGACCACTTCAGGACGACATCCTCTACCAGATTTTCCCCATCGCCTTTCACGACTCCGACGGAGACAGCATCGGGGACTTCGCCGGCATCGGCCAAGCTGCCTCATACCTGCAGAGTCTGGGGGTCACCGCGGTGTGGATGAACCCCGTTTTTTTCTCCAGAACCTATCATGGGTACCAGTATGTTCGCCACGACAGCCTCAATCCCAAATTCGGGACCGAGGCGCAGTTCATCCAGATGGTGGAGGATCTACACGACGCTGGCATCAAGGTGCTGGTCGACCTGGTGACCTATGGGGTGTCCGAAGAGCACCCCTTCTTCCAGGACGCTTACGGCAATCCATCATCGATCTACGATCTATGGTTCGCCTTCATCAATCCCAGCAACACGGACTACTTCGGTTTCGGCGGCGGATATTGGGATTGGGAAGGCAACTGGATCACGCTGGCCTTCTGGAATCACAATCATCTGCCTGTCCGAGAGCACCTCATCGACAAACTATCCTATTGGCTGGACCCGAATGGTGACGGAGACTTTCACGATGGCATAGACGGCTTCCGCATCGACCACCTTTCCGTGGGCTGGTCCTCGGAGGCCGAATGGGGCTATGACCTGCCGCTGTGGGACGACCTGACGGTGGGGCTCCGGGCCGTTAATCCTGATGTCCTCTTCATCGCCGAAGACTCCGACTGGGGTAACCATCACCCAGATATTTTGCTTCATGGAGTGGATGCCGTCTTCGACATCCCTCTGATGTTCGGCGCCCGCTGGTATCTAAAGAACGAACAGGGCTGGGACCTGTCCCAGCAGGTGGCCAACAATCTCACACTCATCTCCGGGGTTGGCCAGTGGCTGGGACTACTGAACAACCATGACGTGACCAGGATCCGAACAGAATTGGGAGATGATATGGACCGCTGCCGGCTGGGTGCCGCTTGGCTGTTCACAAGTCCATTCCCGCCGGTGATGTACGCCGGCGAGGAGATCGGCATGCGGGGATACAAGGTGGACTGGTACGGGAACGATGCCAATGACCTGCACATTCGCGAGTCCTTCGAGTGGAACACGAACTTGACGGCGCCCCCTCACGCCTACTGGTTCGGGCACCGTCCGGAGTACACCAGCAATGAGTTCATCCAGGACGGCGACGGCATCTCCGTACAGGAGCAGGAGGGCGACACGACCTCGCTGCTGTATCATTATCGCAAACTCGCAACGATGCGAGGCGATCACGAACCGCTGCGTATGGGCGACTATTTTTCCGTTTGGGCCGGCGATTCCCGGGTATGCTCCTTTTTGCGCACCGGCGATTCCAGCTCAGTGGGCGTGGCCCTGAACTTCTCCAACTCGATCTTGAATTTGGACATCGACTTCGCCACCACTCCTCTTGGCTCCGCCACCCGGACTGTCACCGACCTGTGGGGAAACGAGAGTTACCCGGACATCACTGCGGCCAATGCCGACAGTTATCCTCTTCATCTGGGCCGGGAGTCCTTCGCCATCCTGGAAATATCCGGGACCCCCGACACGGCCTGCCACAGAGTGGTCTTTCAGGCCGACCTTTCCTCCTGGGATCCGCCGCCGGATCTATTTCCACCCGAGGTACGCGGGGATGAGCCGCCCCTGAGCTGGTTCAGCGGATATCCCACGGTGGACATAGGTACCGGGATATGGCAGGCGGAGGTGGACTTCTACGGCTTCCTGCACGGCCAGACGGTGGAGTACAAGTACAAGCTCTCCGGCCGGGGATTCGACGAGCATCACTCCATTGGCTGGGTGCCGGGGTCCAACCTGACCTTCGATATCGACACCACACAGCACCCGCAGATGGTCACCTATGATGCTTCCGATTGGGACCAGCCTTACGAGGAGCATCCCGTTAAATTCATCCTGGACCTGTCCCACTGGGAAACCCAGCCCCTGGTTTACGACCTGGAGCTGCGCGGCGACTGGCCGCCCCTGGACTGGTCGGCGGGGCTGGATATGCAATATCGGGGAGACAGCACTTGGGCCCGAACAGATACCATGGTGGTCACCCAGAACACCTGGTTCAACTACAAATACAAGCTCAACGCCCACCAATACTCCGGTCACAGCGCCGGCTGGTCTCCTAATCCGAACAATCTGGTCACCGTGGACACCACCATCACACCCTTTATGGTGGAATATGACGGCACCCCTTGGAACCAGCCCTACCCGAACCCCTCGCCGGCGGCCATCGCCGATCTGGCGGCGATCTTGTCGGGGAGCGCCATCCGTTTAGACTGGTCGGCAGTTACAGAAGACAACGTGGGCATCCCTATGGTCGTAGATCACTATACCATCTATCGTCACAGCAACCCGGATTTCTCTCCCGGTCCGGGGGATTCCATCGGCGGCACCTCTGGAACGTCCTATAGCGATCCCGCACCAGGGCTGAAAGATCCCGGCACGAATCACTATTACGTTGTCAAAGCGGTGGATGAAAACGGAACAAAATCCTCCGATTCCAACCGGGTGGGGGAATTTGATAGACAGATATTGAACGTGAAGAAATAATCGAGCCAACAATGCTGGATTGTTCTTGTATGGGCGCAAGATGCTACATCCTTTTTTTATTTTTCAATCATTTTTCTGCTGGGACGAGTTGCGCTCGTCTAGAACGTGAAGAAATAAAACAGCCCGTTCTTTTTCTTCGTATTGCATCTTCCACCCAAAATCTTGCCTATGCTTACCTCTAAGCAAAATCGCGATCCAATAATTACTCCCCCCCACATCCCGACTCCCAATTCACAGTTTCTCTCCCTAAACCTGATAAAAAATCTTTTACCTTGACAAATACGGCATCTTCTGGTAGAATTACTTCAGGGGCATAATTATCCGCATGGGAACGAATAATATCAAGATAGAGGGGTAATACGATGCAATTTCGTCAGCATATCATCTTAGGCATGGCCATCTTCATGGCTATAGCAGGGGGTCAAACTCTCTTCGCAGCTCAGGAAATAGTTGTCACCCTTTCTTTTCAGCAGAGTCAATTTCTCTTCGACCAGATACTCGGCTTCGACCGAGTGCGCCTGGTCGACGGCCAATCGACCGGTCTACCCGGTGAGCCTATAATCCCGGTTCAAAGGGTCCATATCGCCATTCCAGCCGGACATGAGGCCATGTCGGTCACGCTGCGCTCTCTGAACAGCCAGGAGCTGCCGGGCACCTACTGTATCCTCCCGGGGCAGCCGCCGCATCCACTGGACGACAGTCCACGTCTTGCTTTCATCGAACCGAACCAGCGAATTTATGGCTCATCCTCCCCATACCCTCCAGAATTAGGACGTCTCGCAGGACAGACCGACCTGGCCGGGCAACAGATGGCCGTTGTGACCATTTATCCCATGCAGTATGTTCCGTCCACCGGACGGATCACCTTGCACCGTGACGTGGAAATCACTGTAAAGACGCAACCTGGTCGCATCTCATACGAATCCTATGCGCAATTCACCAACATGCAACGACGCATCTACGGCAATATGATTCGCAAGACGGTTATCAATCCTCAGGATGTCGTCCTGGACCCGCCCAGGAGAACAGCCTCCAAGTCTCTTCCCGCGGGTCAGTTCGACCATGTGGTCATCACCTCCTCTGACTATGTATCATATTTCGACGACCTAGTCGCCTGGCACAATAAGAGGGGCCTACGGGACACAGTAGTAACCACCGACTGGATCTACGCCAATTATGCTGGAGATGACACCACCAGGATACGCAATTTCATCATCGACGCCCACGGCACCTGGGGCACCCTATATTTCCTGCTGGGTGGAGAGGAATTCGTGATTCCCTTCTGCTACCGGCAGTATGTCACCGA
>Ga0111203_138_pt1 | contig 25368 bp, 19 predicted proteins | sample DeeMarSWOR324_28_FD_80373 | JGI IMG/M metagenome (GOLD analysis project Ga0111203, IMG submission 80373) | candidate division Zixibacteria bacterium SM23_81 | reverse complement strand
GGCATAGGTGGTGTCGGGATAGCGGCTGCTGTCGGGCTCGATGAGATTGGTGAGGTTCTGCCTGTTGGAGAAATCCCAGGTGGTGCCATCCTCCGACTCGATCAAAACGATGTCGTTGTTCATCTGGGAGACCAGATATCCCTCGTAGGGTCCCAGATTTAAAAGATTAAAGGCCGATTTAGTATAGGTAAGGCCCACCTTGTTCGAAACGGGTGAAGCAGCCATATCCCCGGAGATGCCGGCTATGGTGTCCACCACCGTCCAGTCGGTATAGCTATAACCGCCGTCCTCGGATCGAGCGTAATTGATCCGCTGCCAGACAGTGGCGGTGTTCTCATGGGCGACGAGGTGGATATTGTCCTGTGCGTCCACCGTGCTGTGTGGCCAAGCGAGGGCATCATAGCCGGGAGGTGGAGGGAGGACGCCGATTTGAAAAGCTCCGGAGCCCTCCATGAAGTCGAAGGCCACCGAAGCGGTCCAGGGGTCAGTCGGGAGGACGTTCTGATGGAGGGCGATAACCGCCTGTCCAGCGCTGAATTGAGACAGGTTCGTGTACCCACCGCGATCACCCTGATCCACAGGACCAAAGCCCACGCCTGGCCAGGCTAGGTCGCCGAGATGGGGATTCCAGTAATTGTAAAAGATATGCCGATCAGTTGCCATGGCCTGATAGCCGTTCATCCAGCAAAAGTGGACTCCGCGGTTTTCGGTCAAGGCCACCATCTTGCTGATGGTGCAGTTATGCTGATAATCATACCAAGTGGTGCCTAGTAGAAAAGCCTCCCCCAGATGAGCTGTTTGGGGCTCTGCGGGCGCAATGTATGGAACGGGGCTGGTGGCCCGAGGTAGCTGAGAATCCGGCCCGATGAGAGGTTTGACCAGCTCAAGTTGCGCAAATCCACATCTGACGGACGTTGCCAGAGAACAGCCGTAAAGGACGGCCAGAAAGATGGCCATGAGCGGGAAAATGAGAACAGCTTTGTAACGCATTGCTCCACCTCCTTTGGAAAGAGTTGCCTCACCGGTGGCTAAAAGTTAGTACTAGTCCAGAACCAGGAGAGTCGAAATCCTTTCGAGGCGCAAGGAAAATTTTTGCAAAGTACGTTCAATGTACTTGATGAAGGTCTCTAGGTCAAGAGATTTTCAAAATTTCTCGTTCTGGCCGGGGGCACCTCAAATGTGATCCTTCTCAGAGTCTATCCAGAGCATTCATTTCACTCAGAGCTTGTTCTGAAGGCAACCAAAGAAGAAACTGCGCCAGGTACCAGATATATTTCACGAGGGGCTCTGAATGATGGAAGAGGACAGGAAATACCCGAACACAGTTCGCGCAGCGCGCATCAAAGAGCGTGATTTTTTCCTTGACTTTTGTTGTGCAGCGCACTATAATTATGGGGAGACTGTGCAGTGCACTATATGGGTTTCAAAAGGAGGTGAAATCATGCCTAGGCTGATCAAACGTTATGCAAACCGGCGGCTGTATGACGTGCAGGCCAAGAAGACAATCACTCTGGAGGGGCTGGCCGACCTCATCAAGAAGGACCAGGATGTGGTGGTTGTGGACAACCGAACCAAGCAGGACATCACCCTGCCCACATTGCTTCAGGTGCTGTCCGTAGAGGCACGGGAATGGAAGGAGAGCCTTCCCTCACCAAAGGTGGCTCGGGAGCTGATTGTGAAAGGAGGGGAAACCATGGTGGACCTGGTCAAGAAAGCCATGTTGGCGGGAATCGGGGCTTTCGCCGTGACCAAAGAAAAGGTAGAGGAACTGGTGGACGATCTTATCAAAAAGGGCGAGATGAGCAAGGACGAACGGGCCAAGTTTGTCCGCGAGCTCGTGGATAAGGCGGAGGCGCGATCCCAAGAGGCCAAGAAGTGGGTGGACCAGAGGGTGAAGGTGTCCATGTCAAAGCTCAAAATGGCCAAGGCCGAGGATCTGGAGACGCTGAGCAAACAGATGGCCGACCTGACCAAAGCCATCTCTCGATTAGAGAAGAAATTGAAGGCACAAGAGGGGAAAAGCAAGTGATCGGCTTTGTTCATAGAACCTTGACTGACCGTCGGCTAGGTGCCGGCGGTTCGTTTTTTTGGAAATTTTGTTGACATAAAGGGTCTTTTGTGGTATTAATTGGGGGGAACTGGAGTTTTCTACGAAGCAAGGGGACAAAGAACATAAAGAGCACGAGATTTAGGGTAGAAGCGCGGCTTGCAGCGGTGGATTGGGAATCGAGAGCGAGGCGAGGGTCGCGAAATCATAAATGCTGATCTTCAAGCCCTCGCCTTGTATGGATGGAGCTGAATCAGCAAACCGCGAAACTTGAGCTCAATACATCCCTTTTGTAATCAACCGCTAGAATTTCCGAGGAGTCTGTTGCATGGCCATCCCCAGAATCGGTAAGGGGTATCGCCACCTCAAGCGGCTTCGTCACATCCTGGCCGTGCTTCTGAAGTACGGTTTCGGGCACATCCTAAATCGCATGAGGATCTCCGTGTATTTTCTCAGGGGGCGAAAGTTGGCATTGCCCAGGCTGAGAAAGGTCGTCGAAGCCTCTCCTTCGGAGCAGGTCAGGCTGGCTTTGGAGGAGCTGGGGCCGACCTTCATCAAATTAGGGCAGGTGCTGAGCATGCGGCCCTTCTTGATTCCGCCCGAGTATGTGGCGGAACTGACCAAACTTCAGGATGAGGTATCCGCCATTGATTTCAGCGTGGTGAACGGGGTGATCAGGGAGGAATTTGGCCGTCCTTCTGAGGAACTCTTTGCGGCCATCAATCAAAAACCGCTGGCTTCTGCTTCTTTAGCTCAGGTCCATGAGGCCAAGACTCTTGATGGGGAAAAGGTCATCGTGAAGGTGCAGCGCCCCAAAGTCCGGGAGGTGATGCAGGAGGATATGAACATTCTGCGGGATCTGGCTCAACTTCTTGTCAAACATGTCCCCGAGAGCCAAAGGTATGATCCTGTGGGTATTGTAGACGAACTGGATCGGACCACGCAGCGAGAGGTTGATTTCATCAATGAGGCCAGGAATATGGAGATCTTCGCCAGAAACTTTGCCGAGGAAAAATCGATTCGTGTCCCCAAGGTCTACTGGGAGCTGAGTTCCTCTAAGGTTTTGACCACAGAGCTGGTGGACGGGCTGAAGATCTCAGAGCTGGGTCGGTTCGAGGAACTTGGTCTAGACAGACGGGTCGTTGCCCGAAACGGCGGGCGGGCGCTCCTGAAGCAAATATTTGAGGACGGTTTTTTTCACGCTGATCCCCATCCAGGCAATCTCTTTGTGTTGACGGACAACGTCATCGCTCCCGTCGACTTCGGCATGATGGGTCGTTTGAGCCCGGCAATGATGATGCAGCTTTCCGAGCTCCTGGTGGCTCTTTTTCGCCGTGATGTGGACGAAATAGCTCGGCTCTACCTTGAGATGGGGATCATCGGCGAACAGATTGATCTGATAGCCTTTAAGCTGCATTTGGCTGACCTCGTGGACAAGTATACGGGCATCCCATTGAGCAGGGTAAACATGCAAACGGTGGTGGAGGATCTCTTCCAGATCTCCAACAGATATCAGGTTAGAATACGGTCGGAGTTCATGTTGCTGGGGAGGGCCTTGGGCACTTACGAGGAGGTGGGACGGCTGCTGGATCCCGACTACAACTTTCTGACAGAGGCGGAGCCTTTCGTCAAGAAAATGCTCCAAAGGCGATATGATCCCCAGAGGATTCTCCGGGAGCTGCTTCGGACCGGAAAGGATCTTCGCCGGCTGCTAACGCTATTGCCTCAGGAGCTGGGTTCCATCTTACAGAAAGTGCGCCAAGGCCAGCTGGCTGTGGAATTCAGGCATAGAGGCTTAGATAGGCTGATCACAGAGCTGGACCGGGCGAGCAACCGCATATCTTTTAGCCTGATCATTGCGGCCCTCATTGTGGGTTCCTCCCTCATCGTGCGGCTGGAGGTTGGTCCATTTCTGTTTGGCTACTCCATCTTCGGCATATTTGGTTTTGTCTTCGCGGGTCTGCTGGGCCTTTGGTTGATCATCGCCATTCTTAGGTCTGGAAGACTCTGAGTTTAGCGGCAGGGTGACTCTCCGAAAGGAGGAGGTTTATGAAGGGCAAAGGGTGTCTGATCGCTGTCCTGATTGTCATCTTGGTGCTCATCATCGTTGCTGCAGTTTTCTACTTCAATCGGGGAAAAATCGCTGACTGGTTTGCGGACAAAATGGTCGATCAGATTTTAGCTAATTTGCCCGTGGACTATGACGAGGCCATGGCCAGACAGACCATGGACCAGTTCATAGCGGCCATAAAGGAAGGTCGTGTAGAAAGGGAAGAGGTGAAAGAAATCCTGGACCTTTTCCAGGCGGCGTGGGCCGACAAAAAGCTGGAAACCCATGAAGTGGATGAACTCATGGAGGCCATGCAGGAGGCAGTCAGGTAAGAGGTCACGGAGGCTGCAAACAACGTGAAATGAAAAATTAGGATGGCCCCAGCGGAACTGCGATGTGAGCTTGCAGTTAAGGACGTCAACAGGAAGGTCAAGCTCTTTCTTCGATACACCTCAGCGAGGCTTCTTTTAGTGGAGAAGTGCGCTGTGGCCTTTTGCGGATTGTTTTTTTCATCGCCGGGCCATAATGGGGTTTGAGGCTTGGCTGAATTTCTATTGACAAAAACGGCGCATGTTATTATTTTAAGAACTGATTTTTAGCACTCAAGGTTCCGGAGTGCTAACTGATGAGGTCTAATAATTTGCTGGAAAATAAGGAGTTAAAAAACGCCCTGGACAAGCGGGGTAGGCGGATATTGGAGACGGTAATCAATCGATACGTCTCTGCAGCCGAACCGGTAGGATCTCCTTACTTGGCTCGTCATCGCCGGTTGGGCCTCAGCCCAGCTAGCATCCGTAACACTCTCAATACCCTGGAGACCTTGGGATTTCTCTACCAGCCTCATACCTCGGCAGGCCGCATCCCAACCGACAAAGGTTATCGCTTTTATGTGGACTCCCTGATGAAGCCTTGGTCGCTGTCTGAGTCGGAGAAGGAGCACATCCGTTCCGAGGTCAAGATAGAGAGCAGAGACATCGACGAAATCTTGGTACAGACAGCTCATGTTCTGGGCTTAGTTTCCAAACAACTGGGTGTCACCCTGACGCCTCGCTTTCAGCAGGGCGTTTTTCAGCGTATGGAACTCCTGCCCCTGGCTGAGAAAAAGATCCTATTGGTTCTGACCATCAAATCGGGATTGGTCAAAACGGTGGTCATGGAAATCCACTCTTCCATTGGGGAGGAGAAGCTTCTGGAGACCTCCAGAGTTCTTAACGAGCGTCTGAACGGCCTTTCCATCAGGGAGATACGGGAGAATCTTCGTAAACGGATACGCGACCTCGCCTTTGGAGATTCCAAGCTGGTTCAGCTCATCATCGATTCGGCACACATGTTTTTCGACTTTTCGGAGGCAGCACACCTGTATTTTGGAGGGACCACCAACATCGTGAGACAACCTGAGTTCAGAGATCATCTTAAACTCCAGACGCTGATGAATCTGCTTGAGGAAGGAAAAGCCCTGGGAGAATTGCTCTCCAGGCGAGGTCAGGAGGGGGTGGCCATCACCATTGGGAGTGAACATGCCCGAGGGGACATGCACCATTACAGCCTCTTGACGGCCACCTATCGTGTGGGCAAAGTCGGTGGTACTGTGGGTATTATAGGTCCCACACGGATGCGGTATGCCAAGCTATGCGCCGTTGTCGACTATATGGCTCATTTGCTTAGCGACATGTGGAGTGAATGAGGTTTTACTATGGATGATCCTGTCGCCAAAAAGGCCAAAAAAAAGGGAAGATCCTCTCCACTCAAGGAGCAATTGAATCTCAGCGAGGAGAAGAGAAGGGAGCTCGAGGATCGCGTACTTCGCCTGGCAGCGGAATTCGATAATTACAAAAAGAGAACTGCTAGGGAGTTCGAGCAGCTTGTGAAAACAGCTAACCAGAATTTGATCTTTCAACTTGTGGATGTGCTCGACAACTTCGAACGAGCCCTGGATTCTGCTAAGAGCGCCAAGGATTTCGACTCATTCCATGAGGGGGTCGAGCTTATTTACCAGCACCTGCGAGAGCTTCTGGCCAAGGAAGGATTGGAATACATCGAGGCTGTGGGAAAGCCTTTTGATCCGCATCAGCACGAGGCAGTGTTACAGGTGGAGGATCATCACCACCCGCAGGAAACGGTGGTAAGTGAGATACAGCGTGGCTACATGCTGCATGATAAGCTGCTCCGTCCGGCGAGGGTTGTGGTTTCCAAGGCAATGGAGGAAGTGACCGCCAAGGTGAGGAAGAAAACCGGGAAGAGAAAGAAGTAAAATCGAAAGGGGTATCACGAGATGAGCAAGGTCATCGGCATCGATTTGGGCACCACCAATAGCTGTGTGTCGGTGATGGAGGGTGGAGAACCAACGGTGATCCCCAATCCCGAGGGTTCCCGCACCACGCCGTCGGTGGTGGCTTTTACAAAGGGGGGTGAGCGATTGGTGGGGCAAGTGGCCAAGAGGCAGGCCATCACCAACGCGGAAAATACCATCTTCTCCATCAAGAGATTCATGGGACGCAAGCACAATGAGGTGGTGGAGGAGGAAAAACTGGTTCCTTACCAGGTGGTGGAGGCGGCCAACGGAGATGCACGGGTCAAAGCGGGAGATAAGGAGTATGCTCCTCCGGAGATATCGGCCATGATACTTCAGGCCATGAAAAAGACGGCCGAGGAGTATCTCGGGTCTGAAGTGAAGCAGGCCGTCGTCACAGTGCCCGCGTATTTCAACGATTCTCAACGCCAGGCCACTAAAGACGCGGGCAAAATCGCAGGTCTGGAGGTATTGCGCATCATTAACGAGCCTACGGCAGCAGCTCTTGCCTATGGGATGGACAAGAAAAAGGATGAGAAGATCGCTGTCTTCGACCTGGGCGGTGGCACCTTCGACATCTCCATATTGGAGCTGGGAGAAGGAGTGTTTGAGGTGAAATCCACCAACGGAGATACCCACCTGGGCGGCGACAACTTCGACCAGCGCGTCATAGACTGGTTGGCTGACGAATTCAAGAAACAACACGGCATCGACTTGCGCAAAGATAATATGGCTTTGCAGAGGCTTAAGGAGGCCGCCGAGAAGGCCAAATGCGAGCTGTCTACCACCATGCAGACCAATATCAACTTGCCCTTTATCACCGCCGACCAGTCGGGCCCCAAACACCTGGATTTGACCTTAAGCAAAGCCAAACTGGAGCAACTGGTGGGGGATTTGGTGGAGCGGACCAGAGGCCCCTGCCGACAGGCCTTGAAGGACGCAAAGCTCTCAGCACAAGACATCGACGAGGTCATTCTGGTGGGTGGACAAACCCGAATGCCCATGGTTCAGAAAACGGTCAAGGAGGTGTTCGCAAAAGAACCGCACAAGGGGGTGAATCCCGACGAGGTGGTGGCCATCGGGGCGGCCATTCAGGCTGGAGTTCTCGCTGGAGACATCAAGGACGTGCTGCTTCTGGATGTCACTCCACTCTCTTTGGGCATCGAGACCCTGGGCGGCGTTATGACTAGGCTCATCGAGAGAAATACCACCATTCCAACGCGCAAGAGCAACATTTTCACCACCGCCGCCGACAATCAGCCAGCGGTGAGCATCCAAGTGCTGCAGGGTGAGAGGGAGATGGCCCTGGACAACCGCACTCTGGGGAGATTTGACTTGGTGGGCATTCCCCCAGCCCCTCGGGGCATCCCTCAAATTGAGGTAGCCTTCGACATCGATGCCAACGGGATCGTCCACGTTTCAGCAAAAGATCTGGCCACGGGCAAGGAGCAGAAGATCCAAATCCAAGCCTCCAGCGGTCTCTCTCAGACTGAAATCGATCGCATGGTACACGATGCTGAATCTCACGCCGAAGAGGATAAAAAGAAACGCGAGCTCATCGAGGCCAGGAACAGGGCCGACCAGCTGATGTACACCACTGAGAAATCTATCAAGGAGTATGGCGACAAAATAGGGGCCCAGGATAAAAAGAAGATCGAGGAAGCCCTTCAAGGGGTAAAGGAAGCTATCAAATCTGATCAGGTGGACCAGATCAACCAGGCTGTCGAGGCCCTTACCCAGGCTTCTCACAAATTGGCCGAAGAGGTTTATAAGCAGACCACTGCACAACAACAAGGCCAGGCGGGAAAAACCGCAGCTAGCGAAGAGACCGCGGAGAGACCCGAGACGACCAAAGAGGGCGAGGGGCCTGTAGACGCCGAGTTTGAAGTGGTCGATGAGGACAAGGATAAGGGGAAAGAGAAGGACAAGGGCGGGGATAAAAAATAGCTCGCTTAAAGTGGGGATTCGTGAGGGCTGAGAGATGCGCATCCACCAGAGTTCTCTCAGCCCTCAACTTTGATGGGGGGACGTCGACTCTGGAGATGTGGCTGGATTAGATCTCCGTAATGCTCCAGAGATTGCTGTCCAAGGAGAACCATGGCCTTAAGGGATTATTACGAGATTTTGGGAGTTTCTCGTAGCGCTTCCCAGGAAGAAATCAAGCGGGCCTATCGTAAGCTGGCCTTGAAATATCATCCCGATAGAAATCCGGGCAGCAAGGAGGCCGAGGAGAAATTCAAGGAGGCCGCTGAGGCTTACGAGGTGCTCAGCGATGCACAGAAAAAATCAACCTACGACCAGTTTGGACACGATGGCCTCCGGGGGACTTTCGGCAGGGATGGCTTTGATATATCTGATTTTATCTACAGACACTTACACGATTCGGATTTGCAGGACCTTCTAGGCAACCTGGGAGGTCTGTTTGGTGGGGGCTTGTTCGGGGATCTCTTCGGAACTCGGACAGGTCGCCGGAGGGCGGCTCAGCGCAGGGGCTCCGATCTCCAGGTGAGGCTCAAATTGTCCCTGGCTGAGATCGCCACAGGGGTCGAGAAACGGCTTCGGGTCAAACGGCTGGAAAAATGCGATGCCTGTGGCGGCACCGGAGCTTCTGAGGAAGGGTCGTTAAAGACCTGCGCCAGCTGTCAGGGCACCGGTGAAATTCGCCAGGTGAGCAGGTCTTTCTTTGGTCAGTTCGTGAACGTGGCGACATGTAACGTCTGTGGGGGCTCAGGCCAGGTTATCGCCCATCCATGTCCCAAGTGTGGTGGCGAGGGTCGCATGCGTGGTTCCACCACCATCTCCGTCAAGATCCCCGCTGGGGTCAGCGAGGGCAACTATATCCCCATCCGCAGCCGAGGGAATGTGGGACCACGGGGTGGACCCCCGGGTGATGTGCTCGTGTTCATCGAGGAAAAGGAGGACGAATATTTCACCCGTCGGGATAACGATATCATCTGCGAGGTGCCTATCAGCTACAGCCAGGCCGCACTGGGTGATGAGTTAGAGGTGCCCACTCTGGACAGCCATATGAAAATCCGAATTCCACCGGGAACACAGTCAGGTAAGGTATTTAGACTGAAGGGAAAAGGAATCCCTCATGTTCGGGGCTATGGCGTCGGGGATGAACTGGTCAAGATCGTCGTGTGGACGCCCACAAAGTTGAGCGAGGAGGCCAAAAAGCTTTTTGCAGAGCTGGCCAAGACGGAGGGCATAGAGCCTCCCAAACCCGGAAGGAGCTTTTGGGGGAAAGTCAAGGACGCTCTGGGGATGTGAGCATGAACCGCGCTGGCTGGACGCAAATCTGGGTGAAGGTGGAGCGTGATGCGGCCGATGCAGTGGCCAATTTCCTCATGGAGATGGGCAGTCCTGGCTTGGAGGTGGAGGAGGTCGATGGCCACACGCTTTTAAAGGGCTATTTTCGCGGAGAAGCTGAAGAGAGCTGCAGGCAACTTACGCGATATTTAAAAGATTTGAAGGCCATGGGTTTATCCGGTAATCACGAGGGACCGCAGCAAGCCTTTCTGGCAGAAGAGGACTGGCTGTCGAGCTGGCGCTCCCACTTTGGTGTTCTCCGGATAGGCCGAAGGCTATTGATAAAACCAAGCTGGGAGACGGTCACCGCCACTGCCGGCCAGTTAGTCATCGTCATCGACCCGCAGATGGCATTTGGCACGGGAGAGCACCCCACCACAAGATTTTGTCTGCAAGCTCTGGACAGTTTGGTCCACGAGGGGGACCTTGTCCTCGACCTGGGGACTGGATCTGGTATTTTGGCCATTGCCGCTGTGAAATTAGGGGCCAAGAGGGTTTTGGGTCTGGATATTGACCCTCAAGCCATCGCCACAGCCGGGGAAAACGCGCGCATCAACGGAGTCTCCAGGCAAGTGGATTTCTCCTGCTCCTCCCTGCATCCGGGTGTCAGGTCGAAGCGCTTTGATCTGGCGGTGGCGAATATCAACAGCGAGGTGTTGTTGCCGTCACTTCAAGAACTAAAGCGCGTTTTAAAATCCAAAGGGCACATCATTTTGTCTGGTTTATTAGTGGACGAGGAGGGACTTCTCCGTCGAAGTTTGTCAGCAAATGGACTGCTTCTCTTTCAGCTAGAACAACAAGGAGAATGGCTTTCGGCGGTACTCAAGAGCTACGGGATGTGATCCATGACGAATTTCTATATTTTTCCCTCGGATGTGGATGGTGACAGGGTTCTGTTCCGCGGAGATGAGGCCAGGCATCTGTGCGTCGTCTGTCGAAAAACCATCGGGGATGTGGTCAGCGCCGTTGATGGGCAGGGAAACGAGCTCGCCGTGATTCTGGAACGGGTGGGCCCGGAGGAAGCCGCGGGAAGGGTGATTCGCCTTCGTAGAAGAACCCGAGAGCCCGTCGTTCGGGTGGTTCTGGCGCAGGCCATAACCAAGAGCGCCAGGATGGATTTGGTGATCCAGAAGGGCACCGAACTAGGAGTCCATAGGTTTATACCTGTAATTACTGAGCACACCGTTGTTTCTCCGGATGAGCCCTCCTCGGCAAAAAGACAAAAACGTTGGCAAAAAATCGCCATCAGCGCCATGAAGCAGTGCTTGCGTTCTCGATTGCCAAGAGTGGATGCTCCCATGAATTTCAAGCAGGTGCTCCAGGAGGCGGTCAAAGCCGATTTGACCCTGATGGCCTCGATCGTCAAGGATGCCAAGAGCTTAGATCGAGTTTTTGAGGCCTGCAAGGCCCCACGGAAGATCCTGCTGTTGGTGGGACCCGAGGGGGGTTTTACATCTCAAGAGATATCTCAGGCCATACAGGAGAAGATCAGTCTGGTCTCACTCGGGCCCCGGAGATTAAGGGCCGAGACGGCGGCAATACTGCTGGTGGGATTGGTGCTGTTTAAGTTGGGAGAGTTGGGATAGAGGTTTGGGTGCGGGAAAAAGGGGAAATGTCTTGACATGACTTGTTTGATATATTATTTTAAAATGCTAATGACATTGAAAATCTGAAATTGAACAATTGAATTGTGAAAGGAGGTTAGAAAGTGTATGGCGGGTATCCGGGTAAGGGACAAGGAACCATTTGATAAAGCGTTAAGGAGGTTCCATAAGGCCTGTGAGAAAGCGGGTATTCTGTCGGAGATCAAGAGACATCAGCATTTCGAAAAACCCAGTGAGCGCAGAAAGAAAAAGATAGCCGCGGCCAAGAGGAAGGCCAGGAAGAATGCCATGAGGTATGCATAACATGCTGGTGTCGGACAAGTTAGTCCAGGACATGCAGAACGCTCTTCGCGCCGGTGACAAGCTCCGTCTCGGCGTCATTAGATTACTGAGAGCTCAGCTTAAAAATGCAACTATCCAGAGGGGTAGGGAGCTTACCGAGGATGAAGTGCTCTCAGTGCTCTCCTCTGCCGTGAAGATGAGAAAAGAGGCCATCGAGAAATACAGAGATGGTCATCGCCAAGATTTAGTCGAGAAAGAACAGGCAGAGCTGGACATTATCCGCGACTATCTTCCAGAACCCCTTTCGGGAGAGGAGGTTGCTCATATCATCGACAAGGCGGTTCTAGAGCTGGGCGCGACGGGATTAGGCGATCTGGGAATCGTGATGAAACAGATCATGCCTCAGGTCAGGGGTCGGGTCGAGGGGGGTGTGGTCAATAAACTGGTGAGGGAGAAGTTGCAAGATCTTTGATCTTTCAGGTGGGTACTTATCGTCTAGGAATTGGCAGCTAAGAGATACAACGAGGCCTCTGCGAGTCGGGAATTGGAACAGGATTCATGAATTGGTTTGATATTGTTGTTGGACTCTTCATGGTCCTTTTTCTCGTCGCTGGAATACGAAGGGGTTTTATTCGTGAGGTGACGGGGCTTGTGGGGCTTGTGTTGGCGTTTATTCTGGGCATCATCGGCACGCCCATCTGGGCTGACCTTATCGTCGAAGAACTTCATTTTCCTCGCTCAGTTGCCGTTGTAATCAGTTTTATCCTCATATTTGTCCTTGTCTTCCTTCTGTTTAGGGCGGGTGGAGGTCTTCTCTTTAAGGTCGTACATCTGACGCCCCTGGGTTGGGTGGATAGGGTGGTGGGAGGCGGCATCGGTTTTTTAAAGGGCGGCTTAATTGTCAGCTTGATTCTCCTTCTTCTGGGAATTTTCCCGCTTCCCCAGGTCCTCTCCAGTTCATTAGATTCCTCTGTGTCAGCGTCCCCCTTGAGATCACTGGCTCCTGCTGTGTATAACCTTCTCCAGGTTGTTTTTCCCCAGATGAAATCTCTTGGCGAGGTTGTCGGCCAGTCCCTGGAGGGTAGTTTTGCCCGCGGCAAAGAGCAGGTTCTACGGAAGAGCTCAGAGGTAGTCGACATGCTGCAAAAGGCCAAAGCTTCCCGAAAGGATCAGGCAGATAGCCAAGCTCCTTCCGAGCAGGACGAAAGCTCCGTCAAGTGACGAAATTTCACCACAAGATGGACCAGCATACCCTGGGAGTTTTGGAGTTCGATAAGATACGTCAGTTGGTTGCTGAAAAGGCCCTTTCTCCACTGGGAAGAGAGAGCGCGGCCGAGTTGGCCCCTTTGACGGATCGAGGGGAAATTCTCGTTGCCTTAACCCAAGTTTCGGAGCTTAAAGAGCTTTTACAGAAGGGAGAGGATTTCCCCCTGCAGGGAATTAAGGATGTGCGTTCTGGCTTGGCGAGATGTCGGCGTCAAGGTGCGGTGCTCGAACCTGTGGAATTATTGGACATTGGAGGGGTTCTGAAGGTTTGCCATAGGCTGAAGGCCTTCATGGAGGATCGCAGGGAGGAATATTCCCACTTAGAGGCGATGATCCGAGAATTGAATCCGCTGGAGGTTTTGAGGAAAAAAATCGATGAAAAGATAGACGCCAAGGGAAACGTGAAAGATGGCGCCAGCAAGAAGCTCGAGAGAATCAGAAGAGAAAACGAGATATCGAGGGATCGCATCCTTGCTAAGTTGCGATCCCTTTTATTACATATGTCCGGAGGGAAGGGGGTCAGAGAGGGAGTTATCACCATTCGGGAAGGACGTTACGTGATTCCCCTCCGTGGGGATCAGCGCAACCGCGTTCCCGGGATCATTCACGACCGATCAGCCAGCGGCACTACCATTTTTGTGGAACCAGCCTCGGTCATTGAGCTGGGGAATCGCCTGCGCGAGCTGGAGCTAGAGGAGAGAAGAGAGATCCTGAGGATCCTGAGAAGTTTGACTCGATTGGTATCAGAGAATTTAGAGGACCTCTCCGCCGACCTGACGATTCTGCAGAAGTTGGATCTAATTTACGCCAAAGCTCAGTTCTCTCGGGCTTTGAATGCCGCCCAGCCCAAGCTGAACGATCAGGGTATTGTGAAGCTGAGGAGGGCTTGCCATCCCCTGCTGATGCTCTTGGGCAACAATAACGGGGAGGTAGTCCCCCTCGATGTGGAGCTAGGTGACCGCTTTCATACCCTGGTCATCACCGGTCCAAACACAGGTGGCAAAACGGTGACCTTGAAAACTCTTGGTCTTCTCAGCGTGATGGCCCAAGCAGGCCTACATATCTCGGCTCATGGTGACAGCGAACTCCCCGTCTTCCAGAAAATCTACGCGGATATCGGTGACGAACAGTCCATCGAACAGTCATTAAGCACCTTTTCCTCCCACCTCAAGCAGATCGTCAAGGTCCTTGAAAACGCCGACTCCGCCACTTTGGTTCTCTTAGACGAAATTGGGGTGGGCACCGACCCAGACGAGGGAGCAGCTCTGGCCATGGCTGCGTTGGAGGTCTTAGCCTCGCGTTGCGTGCGTACCGTGGCCACCACCCATTACGGAGCCCTCAAGGTTTTTGCTCACGACCATCCGGGCATCGAAAACGCATCTTTGGAGTTCGATCGCCAGACACTGCGGCCCACCTACCGCTTTAGATTGGGCATTCCAGGCAGCAGCTACGCCCTGGAAATCGCTGACCGGTTGGGTATGTCTCCTTCAATCGTCAAGAAGGCCACGGATCTTTTAGGAGAGGAACGATTAAAAACGGCGCAGCTCATCGAGGATTTGAACCGTCAGTTGGGTCTCTACGAGCGCAAGAGCGTCGAATTGCAAGAGCGGGAGAGGAATCTAACCCAGCTGACAGAGGAGTATCGCCAGAAGTTGAGCGTGGTGCGGGAGGAGGAGAAGAGCATCAAACAGGAGGCTTATCGCGATGCCCAGGCCGTCCTGGCACAAGCGAATGCTTCGGTGGAGCGAGTCGTCGCCCAGATTCGGAAGGCTCAGGCCAGCAAGGAGGTCATCAAAGACGCACATCGGGTTTTGGATGCCGAGTCGGATCGAATAGAGAAAAAACTGGAGGCCGTGACACCGCAGCCCAGGTTTAGATCTGGCTCCCTGCGAGCAGGTGACGGCGTGTGGGTACAGAGCTTGAAATCAGAGGGTGAGGTGGTGGCCAGGGTCGGAAAGCGAAGACGATACAAGGTCCGGGTGGGAAATCTCACCGTTGAGGTACCGGGGACCGACCTTAAGCCATTGTCCACTCCGGTGAAGGAGAAAAGAAAATCAGGAATCAGCATAGAGACAGGACAAGTCTCCACTGATGGGGCCACCGACCAGATAGATTTGAGAGGACTGTTGGCCGATGAGGCCATCGCGGAGCTAGAGAGGTTTCTGGATCGAGCCATTCTTGCCAGCCTGAACACTCTGTGGATCATTCACGGAAAAGGCACGGGGACTCTGCGGAGACGGGTTGGTGATTTTCTGAAGGGCTTTCCAGGTGTGAAGAGCTATCGTTTAGGGGCATGGAATGAGGGAGGGGATGGGGTGACGGTGGTGGAGCTGGAGTAGGAGGAAATAGTGCCTGGTAGAATTTCAGAGGACCTCATCGAGGAAATTCGGGCCAGCAATGACATCGTTGGCCTCATCTCAGAATATGTGCCGTTAAAAAAACAGGGAAAGAACTACGTGGGCTTGTGTCCTTTTCATCAGGAGAAAAAACCCTCCTTTTCGGTAAGCCCCCAGCGCCAGATCTTTCACTGCTTCGGATGCGGGATGGGGGGCAACGTCTTCAAATTTCTCATGGAATATCAGAAGATGGGTTTCTTAGATGCGGTGAAGTATTTGGCTGAGAGAGCTCACATCGCCCTGCCCGCCAGGAGCCGAGATCCGGAAGGTCGTTCCCAATATGAGCCTCTGTACGAGGCCAATCATGTGGCTGCTGCCCACTATCATCAGCAATTGTTGGAGGGCATCGAGGCTGAGAAGGCACGTCAGTACATGAAACAGAGGGATTTTTCTGATCAGCTCATTCAGACCTTTCGTCTGGGCTATGCCCCGCCCGGCTGGGACGGTCTGATCAAGAGGGCTGCGCGTCATTCCATCTCCCCCGAGATTTTGTTCAAAGCGGGATTGGTTCTCAAAAGAGAGGCCAGCGAGGGCTACTACGATCGATTTCGGGACCGCCTTATTTTCCCCATCGCCAACGTCAGCGGAAAATTCATCGCTTTCGGCGGGCGGATCCTGAGGGAGACTGAGGAGGTCAAGTACATCAACAGCCCAGAAACGCCCCTTTACCAGAAGGGACAAACCCTTTATGGCCTGTTTCAGAGCAAGGAGGCCATTCGCAAAGCTGGTGTGGCCATCATCGTTGAAGGATACACCGATCTGTTGAGCCTCTTTCAAGCGGGCATCAAAAATGTGGTGGCCTCCCTGGGCACTTCACTGACTTCTCACCAGTCGCGCCTGCTCTCTCGCTATGCTCAAGAGGCCATCATCGTCTACGATGCCGATGCGGCTGGAATCGCCGCTGCTCAGCGAGGACTCGATTTGCTTTTGGCGGCAGGAATCACCGCCAAGGCGCTTTCTCTTCCCCCAGGTCATGATCCAGACCAGGTGGTCAGGGAGAAGGGTAGAGAGTACCTGGTCGGGAGACTTCAGGATGCTGAGTCCTTTCTCGATTTTAAGCTGCGCCATCTCGTTGGGCGGGTGGACTTCTCCTCCGTGGATGGGAAAGCCGAAGCCGTAGAGGAGATGGGACGGACCATCGGCCTTATCGACGATCCCATAAGAAGAGGCCTGTTTTTGCGAGAGGTCGCGGAGAAGATGGCCGTTGATGAAAGGCTCGTAGCCCTGGCCGTAGAAAAATCCTTTCCCCGAAAACGAGGCAAATCTGAGATTGAAGCCCAGGTCGGAGAGGTACTTCCTCGAGGAACGGAATCAGTGGAACGAAGTTTGCTAGCTTTGTTATTGCAGAATCCGAATTTGATTTCGCAAGCGCAAACGCGCCTGTCCGCGGACGATTTCAGCAACGAGGGCCACCGTAAAGTAGCTGAACTGTTCTTGGAGGCTGACGGGAAAGGTTTCGTGGAGCCGGCGAAACTGATGAATTCCATGGCCACGTCGGGATTAGAATCCTTGATCTCGGAGTTGTGTTTTGTAAAAGCGGCCGGTCAGGTTGAGCGGATGTTAGAGGACTATTTGCGCTACTTTGAGGGAAAAAGGTTGTTGAGAGAGGAGCAACAAATCAGGAAACAGTTGCAAGCTGCCGTGAATGGGGGCAACGAAGCGCTTGTGTGCCAACTAACCCAGCGCCTTAATGAAATAGCTCAACAAAGATACAAATCTATATCTACATCGCTTTAGTGGGGGCTTGCCTAAAGAGAAGTTGCTTATGAAAGATAGCGAATGGTCTGGTCACATCAATAGACTCTGTGATATTGCAAGAGCACAGGGGCATATTACCTACCTCCAAATTTGCAGTCTCTCGGAGGACCACGGCTTTTCGGAGAAGGTCGATGAGATTATCTGCCGGCTCCGAGATCTGAATATTAAACTCCTGGGTTTGGAGGATGAGGATACCCAGCGTTCAAAGAGGGCCAAATCTCGTGGGAGAAGGGCCCGCCGGGCTAAGGCAGCTCGTTTCGACGATCCGATCTGGATTTACATGCGCGAGCTGGGCAGGGTTCCCCTTCTGGATAAAGATATGGAGGTGATCATCGCCCGGAGGATCAAAGAGGCTGACAAAAAGGCTCGGGCGATTCTTTTTAAGTCCATGAATTCCATCGACGAGATCCTCCAGTGGGGCCGCAAGCTCGCTAATGGCCGGGCCAATCTGGAGAGTTTTCTGCCCGTTGAGTTGGGGGAGTGGGCGCCGCCATCGCATCTGAAACGGTTGAAGGGCAGAGTTTTGAAGATCCTGGATCGGGTCAGGAAGGAGAGCGCCGAGCTGGATAAATTGTTGCTCTCTGAATTACGCAGGGGGAAGAAGAAGGACGATCGGTGGACTCAGAAAATCGTGGCCAGACAGGCCAAGATCTGCCGGGACCTGGAGAGACTGAATCTGCATCCCAATCAGATCAAGCGGCTGCTACGTTCTATGAAAAATCTGGACAGGCGGATTGCCCTGGCAGAGCGAGAAATCAAAGTTTGTACGGAACAAGTAGGACTCTCTGTCGAGCAGATTAACAAATATGTTAAAAGGATTTCCATTGCACCAGCAGAAAGAAGGAAGGTCAAAAAAGAGTGCGGGCATGAACCAGAACTTCTCTTGGATCTATGCAGAAGGATAAAAAACGCGCAGCGAAAAATCCGGCGTGTGGAGCGCGATGGTAGAACCAAAGTTGCGGATTTAAAAAAGGCCCTGGAGGAGCTGCAGAGATGGGAGATGGTCAGCGCCCATGCGAAACGGGAGATTATCGAGGCCAATGTGCGCCTGGTCATCAGCATCGCGAAAAAGTACACCAATCGAGGACTTGAATTTCTGGATCTGATTCAAGAGGGCAACGCCGGGCTTATTCGGGCTGTTGAGAAATTTGACTATCAGAAGGGATACAAATTCAGCACCTATGCCAGCTGGTGGATCCGCCAGGCCATGACCAGAGCCATCGCCGAACAGGCTCGCACCATACGAGTTCCCGTACACATCATCGAGGCCATCAACAAGGTCATCGGCGCGCGCAGTAAATTGGTCCAGGAGTACGGCCGAGAGCCTTTTCCCGAAGAAATCGCTCAGATGGTCGATCTCCCCCTGGACAAGGTCAAGAGTGTTTTGAGATTGGCACAGAGCCCGATTTCCCTAGACAAGCCCCTCACCAGCGAGGAAGACACTCAAGTTCGGGACTTTATCGAGGACACCAAGTTCACCTCTCCTGCTCAGTCAGCCGCCTTCGTGATGTTACAGACCCATTTAGAGAAAATCTTAGGGACCCTCAGTCAGAGGGAAGAGCGGGTGATTCGACTTCGGTTCGGCATCGGGGATGGGTGCCCGAGAACTTTGGAGGAGGTGGGGGCCATCTTCAATGTCACCCGTGAGCGTATTCGTCAGATTGAGGCAAAAGCACTGAAGAAGCTGAGACATCCTAGTCGTAGCGGCAAGCTTCGGGGATACGTGAATCTTCCGTGATCAGGCTTCGATTTTCTTGCGACCTCCACCGTCTTCAATCAGGCCGTCCTGCGTATGTTTTCTGTTTGGAGCATAGGACGGTTTTTTTATCTGGCCAAAGATTGAGGGATGGGTACATACTACGTGAAAATACGTAATTTCTCTGGTCCAGCGCGTTTATTTTCGAAAAGGCTTGACACGGCACCATTATTTGTGATAAAATGAAGGATGGTGGATTGGTTGTTCATTACTCGCGAAAATAGCTTTTAGGTTCAATGCAAAAAAAAGGGCTCAGCTAGCAAGCTAGTGAGCAAGCAAGCACGAGAGTGAAAACTCTGCCACTTATCTTAGAACAACAAATCAAACGAAGTTCCTTCAGGAGGTGATTGCATGGAAGTTCAGCGGTTCATATCCTTTCTTGTCGCTGTTCTTATGGCCTTGGTGGTTACTCAGGGGGTCTTGGCAGCTCAGGAGACCACGGTGATCCTCTCTTTCGCTGAGGAGCAGCTTTTGTTTGACCAGGTTCGTGGTTATGATCGGGTTCGTCTAGCCGATGGGGACGTACTCTCTCGGCTTGGGCAGCCGGCTTTGCCGACCCAGCAGGTCCTGGTGGCCATTCCCTCGGGCACCGCGGCCGTGGCGGTTCGGGTACGCTTGCTAGCCAGCCAGGAGCTGCCTGGTGCCTACTACATCTTTCCGGGGCAGCCACCCCAGCGACTGGATGGTAGCCCGACGCCTGCGTTTGTGGAACCAGATGAGAGGGTTTACAGATCTGCTCAGCTGTATCCTGGGAAGTTAGGTCAGTTGGATGGGCAGACCGATCTAGCTGGGCAGCAAATGGCTGTGGTAACGGTGTATCCCCTGCAATACGTGCCGGTCACTGGTCGTTTGGTCTTGCATCAAAAACTGGCGGTGACGGTGGAGAGCCGGCCGGACCACGTTTCCCGAGAATCGTATGCAAAGTTCACGGAAAAGCAGAGGAAAGTGTACCAGAAAAGGGTGCGGGGGATGGTAGTCAATCCACAGGATGTGGTTCTGGATCCACCGCCGAGAGAGGCCTCTAAAGCGCTTCCCGCTGGCCAGTTCGACCACGTGGTCATTACCAGCGAGTCTTATCTTACTTGTTTCGATGACCTTGTGGAGTGGCACAACAAGAAAGGTCTTCGAGACACGGTGGTGAGCACCGCATATATCTATGCCAACTACAGCGGCTCGGACGACCAGGAGCAAATCCGCAACTTCGTCATCGATGCCCACAGCACCTGGGGGACCCTGTATTTCCTGATAGGCGGTGAAGATGGCGCTGTGCCCTTCAAATACCGGACTTACTACCTTGCGAACACGCCCAGCGATAACTACTATGCCGACTACGACGATGACTGGACCTGTGAGGTGTTCGTGGGTCGCATCCCAGGGGCGAGCTCGACCCAGTTCAGCACAGCCATTGATAAGATCTTGAAATACGAGAGGGACCCGCCGGTGAGCGACTATCCCCTGGACGTTTTGCTCATCGGAATGGATTTGGACTCCTCCACACCCGGGGAGCAATTGAAGGAGACCATCGATGGCTATATTCCCGCCCGTTTCAACGTGAACAAGGTATACGACAGCCATAGCGGCAATCACCTGGATGTCGCCCGCGCCTACCTAAATGCCGGCCAGAACCTGGTCAACCATAACGATCATGCCAACAGCACCGTCATGGGCATCGGTTATGTGAATCATAACTTGAGCCTCAGCATGTTTCACGTGAACGGCTTGACCAATGACGGCCAGCCATCCAACATCGTCTCAACAGGCTGTTGGCCCAACGACATGACCCACAACGATTGTATCGCCGAGCATTTCGTGATCTATAATCCCAATCAGGCCGGCGTCTCCTTCACAGGCAACACTCGGGATGGCTGGTATTATGTCGGTTATCCAGAGGGGCTCTCAGGTCAGCTGGACAGAGATTGGTGGAGAGGGATTTTTCAAAACGGCCAGGATAACCTGGGCGAAGCTCTCGTGTGGAGCAAACACCAATTTAATCAAAATGCGTCGAATACTCATAGACACTGTGAATGGACCTTCTGTCTTTTGGGCGAGCCGTCTATGCCCATTTGGACTGACACCCCTGAAAGCTTGGACGTCAACCATATAACCACTCTGCCGTTGGGAAACTCTTCCTTTTTGGTGCATGTGGAATCTGGTGGCAGCGGCCTGAGCGGAGCCTATGTCTGTTTGTGGAAGCCGGGTGAGGTGTATTTGACCGACAACACTGATAGCAACGGGGATGTGACCTTGAATCCCTCCCCGACCACTCCCGGCACCCTGTTCGTTACGGTGACGAAAAACAACTGTCTGCCCTATGAAGGAGCAGCCCAGGTGAATTCCAGCGGACCTCCACCGGCAATCGGCAACCTGGAGATCGATCTGTCTCAGGGCGATCTGGTTTTGACCTGGACCCCGCCGAATGAGAAAGAGGTGGTCCGTTACGTGATTTACCGCGACCACCAAAGCTCTTTTTTACCCGCCCCAGAGGATTCCATCGCAGGGACCACAGATACTACTTACACCGATGTGGGCGTCACAGGGGTGGTGGGCACAAATTACTACTATGCCGTGAAAGCGGTGAATGGCTTCGGGGAGAAATCGGATCCCTCCAATACCGTGGGTGAATATGACATCGAACTGATCACAGAACCGGCTGAATAGTAATATCCGCCAGCGTAGTAAGCACCCAAGGCCCAGCTTTTCATGCTGGGCTTTTTTTGCCCTGAGAAGCTGGCCAGGATTGCCTCTGGGCGGGCTAAAAATAGACTTGACATGGTGAGGCCATTTCATTATCATGGTGAGGCTATTTCATTGTGGTGTGGCGGCACGTCGTGGGATCACAGAATCTCCTTTTCCGGAAAGCATGCATGGGCCTTCCCGGTACCTCAGGAGCTACTTTTCCACATAATGTTCCCAGAAGGAGATGGCGTAAAACTTTCTCTCCCTTCCTGTATCTTCTTCCCGCTGCAGCCGTTATCGTCGTCTTTCGGCTTCTGCCCATTCTCTCTTCCTTCTACATCAGTTTTTTCCGTTGGGGTTTGGTGAAGGGCTCCTTCCTCGGCTTGGGAAATTACTCTACCATGTTCCAGGATCCCAAGTTCTGGCAGTCTCTCTTAAATACCGTCTATTTCGTCTTTGGGATGGTGCCCGCCAGCCTCTTCTTGTCCCTATTCATCGCGGTTTTATTGAGCAAGAAGATCAAGGCCATGGGCTTCTTTCGGACCACCTATTTCCTGCCCGTGGTCACGTCTCTGGTGGCGGTCTCCCTGGTGTGGAAATGGATCTATCATCCAGAGATGGGCTTGGCCAACTATTTCCTCAAGCTCACTGGCATCAATAAGTTATTGTGGCTCTCAGAATCCACAGGAGTGATCAAGCTGGCCCTGGGAGGTCTGGGGATTCAGGTCCCCGAATGGTTGGGTGGCCCCAGCCTAGCACTCTATGCCATCATCATCATGAGCGTGTGGAAAGGGTTGGGCTACAACATCATCATTTTTCTGGCCGGCCTACAGAATATCCCGGAGCAGTACTATGAGGCCGCCCGCATCGACGGCGCCGGCGCCCGGGCTTCCTTCTGGCACATCACCTGGCCCATTCTGTCGCCCATCACCTTTTATGTCCTGATGGTGACCACCATCACTACCTTCCAGGTCTTCACTCAAATCTGGATGATGACCACTCCCCAGGGAGGACCTCTGGGCACGACCAAGGTGATCGTTTTCTATTTATACGAGCGGGGATTTATGGAGGGCTTTGACCGTGGCTATGCCAGTGCCATCGCCCTGATTTTGTTTATGATCCTTCTGTCCCTATCCATTTTGCAGCGCAGAGTGCTGGAGAGGAGAGTGCATTACGCATGATGCGCGACAGGGTGGCATCATACAGATTGTCCCGGCTTGCTGGCAGGATCATGCTATACCTGATCTTAGCCTTGGGCGCGGCAACCATGATTCTGCCCTTCTTCTGGATGCTGTCGACCTCTTTGAAAACCCCACCCGAGGCCCTTCGCTTCCCGCCCACCTGGATACCCCAAGTTTTCGATTTCTCCAACTACATCGATGCTTGGCGGGCGGTGCCTTTCCCGCTATATTTTCTGAACACCATCTTCGTGGCCCTCTCGGTGATGGTGCTGGTGCTCATCACCTCTTCCCTGGCGGCCTATGCGTTCGCCCGAATGCGTTTTCCGGGACGCGAGACCATCTTCCTGCTGTTTTTAAGCATGATGATGGTCCCTATGCCCGTCTATTTGGTCCCCAGTTACGTAATTCTCTCTAAACTGGGCTGGGTGGATACCTACTATGCTCTGATCATCCCCTGGGCCGCCCATGTCTTCAGCATCTTCTGGCTGCGGCAGCACTTTCGGACTATTCCCAACGACCTTTACGACGCCGCCACCATTGATGGCTGCAGCCGATTTGGCTTTCTCTGGCGGGTGATGATTCCCCTGTCCAAATCGATCCTGGTGGCCGTGTCCCTGTTTTCCCTCATTGGAAGCTGGAATAGCTTTATGTGGCCACTGGTGGTGACCAACAGTGTCAGCAAACGGATCATTCAGGTGGGATTGGCCTATTTTTCAACAGAGCAGGGCACTCAGTATACATTGATGATGGCCGCCGCCACCTTCTGCATCTCGCCGCTGCTGGCCATTTTCTTCGTGGCGCAGAAGCAGATCATCTCGAGCTTTGCCCGCAGCGGTTTAAAGGAGTGATGTCGTCGAGAACAGATGGGTGATAGTTGCAGGAACTTTTTCACGGAGGTTTGATCATGTGTAAAAGAGGCCTGGCGGTGTTTTTGATCTTGGCCTGTTTTTTCACTTTGGCTGGTTGTGGGGGAAAGAAGGAAGGGGCAAAAGGCGAAACACAGGTGACCTTCTGGTATGGCTTCGGTGGGCCCCTGGGCGAAAGTCTGGAGAAGATGATCGCCCAATTCAATGCCCATCACCCCGATGTTAAGGTAACCGGTGCGAGTATGGGGCAATACGCAGCGCTGAGCCAGAAGATCATGGCGGCCATCGCCGCCGGCAACCCGCCCACCCTGGCCCAGGTCTATGAGAACTGGACGGTCAACTTCATCGACGCGGGGGCCATCGTGCCTATGCAGAAATTCGTGGAGGGACCCAACGGGCTCAGCCCGGAAGACCTGGCGGATATCTTCCCGGTGTTCCTGGATGGGGGCACCTTCCAGGGACAGCTATGGACTTTTCCCTTCAACAAGGGGCTGCCGGCCCTGTATTACAACAAGGAGATGTTTCAGAAGGCCGGTCTTGATCCGGACCAGCCTCCGCAAACCTGGGAGCAGTTCCGGGATATGGCCAGGAAGCTGACGGTGGATGCCAACGGGGACGGTAAGCCCGAGCAGTGGGGCACTTCCTTCTCCATTCCCACCATTTTCGCCATGTATCAGCTCATCATGGTGCAGAACGGCGGACAAATCCTGAGCTCTGACGGCAGCCAGTTCCTATTCAATTCCCCCGCCGGCGTTAACGCCCTGCAGTATCTGATGGATTTGGTCAAAAAAGATCATGTAGCCTATATCGCTCCCGGTGCCTATGAGCACCAGACGGACTTCGTCTCCCAGAAGGTGGCCATGATCCAGGGACACATCGTCTCCCGGAAGTACATGGAGCCACAATTGACCTTTGTGCCGGGGATCGCTGCCATTCCCCAGGGACAGGAACCGGCGGTGATGCTCACCGGAACCAACCTGGCCATCTTCTCCAAGGCCACCGAAGAGCAGCAGCAGGCGGCCTGGGCCTTCGTTAAGTGGCTGGGCGAGGTTGAGCAGCAGGCCCGCTGGTCCGTGGAGACCAGCTATGTACCCATCCGGAGATCGGCCCTTGATCTAGACTTGATGCAGGCCGAGTTCGTGAAGATCCCCGGCCTTGAGGCGGTCATGCGCCAGATGGAATTCGCCGTGCCGCAGCCCAAAAGCGCCGAGTGGTACGCCGGGCGGCGTCAGCTGGAGGAGGAGGCTATCGAGACGACCATGAGGGGCAAGATGGGCGCCAAAGAGGCCTTGGACGCTGTGGCCGAGAAGTTGAACCGAGAAATGGCCCAAGTCCAGTAACGTTTGAAGATTGTATTTTCGTTACGGCCATTATTCGATTGACATTATACGGTAAATTCACTATTTTAATTTTTCGAGCGAGTTTGCATCTTATGACTGATGACGATCTTGTGCGCAAATTCTACAGGGAGGTACGCACGATGGCGTGTCGCCACTCAGTTGTCTTTCTTGTGGTTGCCCTCTTTGCCCTAGCTCCTGCTGCCGGGCTGGCGACCTCAATTGATGGGGAACGAGCGGAGGGGTTGCAGATCGTTCCCATCGCCAACATCCAAGACAGCTCCAGTTACTATGATGGCAGAATCGTCACCATCCGGGGTGTGGTGACCATTGGGGCGGGGGTGCTGGATGATCTGTATACCCGAGCCTACGTTCAGGATGAGTCCGGTCGGGGCATCAATGTGTTCGACTTTGACATGGTTACTGAGCTGGTCAGGGGGCGTCTGGTAGAGGTCACTGGTGAGATCGATGACTATCTGGCCTCCGGGGCGTCTTATCCCACCACCGAGATTAAGGATGTCACCGTCACCGTGGTGCAGAGTGGTCA
>Ga0111203_136_pt1 | contig 25736 bp, 21 predicted proteins | sample DeeMarSWOR324_28_FD_80373 | JGI IMG/M metagenome (GOLD analysis project Ga0111203, IMG submission 80373) | candidate division Zixibacteria bacterium SM23_81 | reverse complement strand
AGCTCCACCAAAACGCAGCGCTCCACCGCCCGGGCCGTGGGGATGGCAAAACAAAAAGCCAAGAGGATCAGGACTATGCTGCCCTTGATACAGCCTCGGTGCATGGCTCTCTCCGAACGAAGAGAAAGTCCCTTAACTTTTAATCAAATGGGGAGTTGGTCGGCTTGGTACCCTCCCATTATGGTATTCTATCACAATCGCCCTAACTTGTCAAGGATTTTATTTCTTAGCTTTATGGCCTTTTTCTATTCAACTCAGTTGAATCACCCTTCAAGGACCTCAACATGGTCGATGTGACCACCACACCGGCCGCCTTCAGGGCCAGAATCGTGGCTCCCTGAACGGGACCCAGGCGAGGTTGTATGAATTCCGGCTGAACCACCTGGCTCAATACGGTTTGCATAGGCGCCAGGAGCAAGTCCTTATCCCTAAACAGGCTTCCCACCAAACCTATGGTCACATTACCGCCCTTCATCCCCAGCCTCGAGATCACGGCCGCGGCCATCAATCCCAGCTCTCTACCAGCCCGGTCTAGAATGCCCTGAGCCACAGCATCGCCTTTCCGGGCAGCATCGAAAACCAAAGGGGCCAGAGTGGCCATCTCATCATGGCTCATTCCCTGGTGATAGACTCTGGGAATGATCTCCTCCACTGTCTGTAAACCTAGCTCCCCCAGGAGCCTCTTCGTCAGCAACGTCTCCCCTGCACGACCATCGAAAGCCTTTAACGCCGCCATCAAGGCCTGGCGAGCTACGAAATAGCCACTTCCCTCATCTCCTAACAGGTACCCCCACCCACCGCAGCGCGCCCTCTGGCCCTGGGCATTCCGGCCCAGTGCGATAGAGCCGGTACCCGCGATGACGATCAGGCCTGGTTGGTCGCCAAGGGCACCCACCAGGGCAATTATGGCATCGTGATCCACCACCACTTTCCGGGCCAGATGAAGGTCCTCCACAATGGCGGCCACTTGCTCGGGCTCTCCCGGCCTCCCCACACCGGCAAGCCCCAGTGCAATGCAGGCCAATTTCTCCTCAGGCACACGAGCGCTGGCGAACAGAACGTGCACCAGCTGAGGAACCTCATTGGTGATTCCCGAGGAACCCACGACCTGGTAATTGGTGGGGCCCGCAGACCCCTGGGCCAAGACATGTCCCTCCAGGTCAGCCAGCAGACCAGCAGTTTTAGTAGCACCACCATCTATTCCGACCACATAGTTCATGCCATACCATCCTTATTTATATGTGGCGACATCAGGACAAATTTCTCGAGACTCACTCTCTCATATCTAACAATAAAAAAAGTCCCCGCTGTGGGCAAGGGATAAATCTGTGCGCCACTCATGGAGTTCAAGGTTGGCATCAGCGGAGCACAAAAAAAGGCGAAAACAGAAGTTTCCGCCTTACTTTAGCTGTTCAGTTTTCTCCCGATCCTCGGGAGCACAGGCTTTGCTCATTCAGGTATATACTCCAAACTTAGGCAACACGAAACGCATCAAGACAAACCACAGAACAAACAACAATATGATGAAGAAACTCCCTCTGCTCATCAGGCCACTCTCCTCCTCTCAGCTGGGCTACTCAACCGCCTCCAAAATCTTATCCACAAAAAGAGCCTCTGGCTGGGCACCCACGAAACTGGTTGTCTCGTTGATGACCACCATGGGCACCCCGCGCACATGATATCTGTTTGCCAGATGCGGGAATTCAATGGCTTCGAGCACATCGGCCCGGATGAAATCGTTCTCCTGGGCCAGCTTATAAGCCGTTCTCACCGCTCTGGGACAATACGGGCAGGTAGGAGTGACGAACACCTGGATATGCACATTCTTGGCCAACGTACGGAGCCTCTCCCGCGTTTCGTCTTCCAGATCCGTGGAGCCAAGGGAGAGGTCCCGAATGGTCTCAAGCAACGCGGCTAACTCGTATCCGGCGGGCACCCCATAATATCTGATGCCCACATCCTCATCTCCTAGCAAAACGATGGCCGGTATTTTGTCCACCCCATAGCCCTCCGCCTCCTCATTATCACGTACGAAATCCAGGATTATCAGCTTCAACCGGTCCGAAAAAGAGGCCAGTTCCGTCAGGAGCTGCCGCGTCTGAGCACAGTACTGACACTCCAGCTCCTGAGTGAACATGACCATCGTTACCTCACCGGAAAGATCTCGTAACTCTTTCCGTAACAGCTCCCTATCTTTCTTTTTGATCACTTCCTCCGCATCGGCTGTTCTGGAACTCAAGCTTCCCAAAAGAACCAAGGACAGCAGCGCAGTGACTGCCAACAGATGGCATCGCTTCGCAATCATCACCGCCATACCTCCCTATCAAGAGCTGTCTTTTCTCTCCATTTCCTTGCTCAGAGGTAGTCCCAGAGAGGCTCCTCAGTAAAGGCGCCCAGGGCAAAGGAGTAACTGACGCAACGGCAGCCCCTTGTCGACTCAGGTCGGCCGCTTTTAAGATCTGACGAGCCCCTCACGGTTGTGGTGGTCAGGATAATCTTGGCTCTCCGGAGCCTCAGTAGAGACCGTCCATTTTAAACTCGTCCACGTCAAACCAGAATCCCGCATTGGTGACAGAATCAATCTGGGCTTGAATGAGATCGTAATGCGAGACCTCCTCTTGAGCTATGATCTCAAAAATCCGGCTGGCTTCGGGATCGCTTGCCTGTTTTGCCACCTCCTTAAAAAAATCGATGGCCTTTCGCTCCACATCCAATGCCTGGCGAAGGGCCTCCACCTCACCGGCACCTTTCTCGGCAGGACTCCTGCTTTCGGCCTTTTCGGAAAAATATGGCATTCGCTCTCGAGGTGGCCCTTCCTTGAGCAGCTCCTTCCAAGTCTTAGGATCGGCAATTGACTTGAACATCTTCTCGAAGGTCACCAGGTGACGAACTTCATCGGAGGCCAGCTTGAGGAACATCTTCTTGCCAAGTTCGTTCTTCGTCTCTTCAGCGGCCTTCTCGAAAAATTGCCGGCCATCCTTTTCCAGTTGAATAGCAACTTGAATGGCCTCCTTGACCTGAGGAGTTATCTGCGTCATCTTTTCACCCCTCCATGAGTGACACGATTCTCTCGAATTCTCTTAACGGACAATTTGAATACAAGTTCCGTGAGAAATTCACCTCCCTCTCAGACAAAATAGTGCCGGCCAGAGATCTGGAATGTGTTATCTCTCCAAATCCCGCCGCCGAGAAAGATCATCACGCGCTCTGTGACTCACACCGGAACCCGGTCTGGCGCATCTCCCGTTGATCCTCCGGACTGCCAAATTCTCGGAGAATGTTGTTTGGAATATTAACAATAGAATAATTATTATTACTTATAATTCTCTCAGAGTCAAGAGGAATTTGTAAAAAGTAGGTGTTGTAAGATGCTTTTCATGCGTTTCGAAGGGTCAGAAAACCTTAAAATTCTATGACAGAAGGATCTTCATCACCTCTAATTTCTGAAAATTAGAACTCTAAAAAAAGGAGATAATGTGCCCATCTCACTCCGGGCAGAGGCTTGCCAATATGCCTTGTGCTCTCCTTTCTTGGCCGAAAATGTCCTTGACTTTATAGGGGAAGTTGCTATATTAGATAGCTGCTTTTTAATCTAAAGACTATCCGACGATTTTTATCTTTTACCCAGTTCATCTCACGGTCTGCTTTACGCGTTTAGGGACGATAGGAAATAGGCTCGATGGAGGAATTTCGGTGATCGTTCCTAAGACGACGCTCTCATTGTGGGGCAGTAGCTCAGCTGGGAGAGCGCATCCCTCGCACGGATGAGGTCGGCGGTTCGATCCCGCTCTGCTCCATTTTTTCTTCCCAGGGTGGTCTCTGCAGGTCCCAAATGAAAAGGCCGTCCTGGAGGCTATTGGGATCTGTCAGCTCCACCTCAGAAGTTGGGAAATGCGTGAGGTCGTGCTAGACGGGGAGCTAGCGGTGCCCTATACCCGCAATCCGCTATAGCGGGGTTGAATTCCCATCTGAGGTTTCTTCTCCCCTTGGAGGGTTTGAATAAGTGGCGTTGATGAACAAGTCCTGCGCGACGAGAACTTGCCCAATCCCGTCAGGACCGGAAGGTAGCAGCGGTAAGCAAGCCCTCTTGGGTGCCGCAGGGGCACTTGATCGGAGTTAACTGTTCCCGCTCTCATTGGGGTGATGGATCGACGGTGGGTGCACGACCTTTTCACTTTCTTCTCAGGAAAGGTTAAGACCACCTCTTTGACTAGCACTCGGGCACATTGCATAATTCATAGGACCTAGGGGTATAGGATCCGAGCTTTCCTCTCTATCCTCCCTTAAATCTCATTTCACAGCTAATGTGGCTTGAGCTTTCGGGGCTTTCCTTGGTTTTCCAACCCCTGGAATGCTCAAATCATCGTTGCCCTTTAACTGGTTGGAGTCACCATATGAGTTATCAGGTGATGGCTTTGAAATGGCGTCCTCAAAGTTTCGATGAGGTCATCGCCCAAGAACATGTCACCAGAACCCTCCAAAACGCTATCCGCTCTGAGCGCATAGGACACGCCTATCTGTTCTCCGGCCCTCGGGGGGTAGGTAAAACCACCACTGCTCGCATTTTGGCCAAAGCCCTCAACTGCCAAGAAGGTCCCACACCCACCCCGTGCAACAAGTGCATCCTGTGTAAAGAGATCACCGACGACCGCAGCATGGATGTGCTGGAGATCGACGGAGCCTCCAATCGGCGCATCGAGGATATTCGCGGACTCCGGGAGAATGTCAAATATAGTCCCGTAGGAGGAAAATACAAAATCATCATCATCGACGAAGTACACCAGCTCACCTCTGAGGCCTTTAACGCTCTGCTGAAAACCCTGGAGGAACCCCCCAGCCATGTGGTATTCATCTTCGCCACCACCCAACCCCAGAAGATCCCTCTGACCATCCTGTCCCGCTGCCAGCATTTTGACTTCCGGCGCATCTCCACCAAGCAGATCGTTCAGCGCCTCGCTTACATCGCCAAACAGGAGAAAATCCAGGTGGAGAGAGGCGCTCTGTCGCTCATCGCCAAAAAGGCCGAGGGCAGTCTGCGCGACGGCCAGAGCCTTTTAGATCAGGTCATCTCCTATGGTGGTCAGAAGATCACCGAGGAGATGGTCTCCGAAGCCCTGGGGCTGACCAGTCGCGATCTTTTTTTCCAGCTCATGGAAGCTGTACGCGCCCAGGATCCCAAGAAAGGACTCGACCTTGTGGCCGTTGTGGATGAGCGGGGCTGGGATATGGAGGAATTCGTGGACGGTCTGCTGGATCACCTGCGTCACCTTCTGCTGGTGAAGACGGCCCCCGAATCCCCAGAACTTCTGGACCTTCCCGACTCCGAGGCTAAGAGGTACGGAGATCAGGGGGCTGAGATGGAGGAGGAAGATCTGCTCAGGATGATTGCCATCGTCTCGGAGACAGAAAACGCTTTGAGATACAGCAGCAGACCCAGATTTCTGCTGGAGATGATGGCCGTCAAGCTGGCCAAGATGGAAGCCACTGTCCACCTGAGAGACTTGGTGCAAGGTTTGAATCGAGTTTTAGGAGAAGAGGGTCACTTGAGTCCCCAACGGGAGGTCCCGACACAGCCAATTCAGAAAGAACTTGTGCCCGAGGAACCAACTTCGCCGAGCATAGAGCCAAAGGGGGACGTTCAAAATCTCTGGGGTCATATGCTGAATGAGGTGAAGAATAAAAGAGCCTCTCTGGGAGCCATATTGCAGCACGGTGAGCTTTCGAAGCTTCAGGATAATACTCTGACCATCTCTTTTCCCAAGTCCTGCAATTTTCATCGAGAACAGGCACAGAAAGAGAAAAATCGCTCTGTCATCGAGGAAGTGGCTTCGACGATTCTGGGAAAGGATTCCCAGGTGAGGTTCACTCTGGCAGAACTACCGAAATCCCCTAAAAAACAGAGGCCTTCCGCTGAGCCACCCGACCGAAAGCCTTCCGTAGAGGAGGTGGTGAAGATTGAGCCTATTATCGGCGACATCTTAAAAACCATGGATGGGGAGCTCATCGAGTAAACCAAGAGGAAAGACATGTCCAAAGCATTGAACGAGATTCTCAAACAAGCCCAACAGCTCCAAAAGCAGATGGAACAACTTCAAGAGGAGCTGGCGGAAAAAAGGGTGGAGGGAACCGCCGGAGGAGGAATGGTTACCGTGGTTGTCAATGGGAAGCAGGAGCTCATCGACATCAAGATCGACCCGGAGGTCGTCAATCCCGATGATGTAGAGATTCTGGAAGATCTGATCGTAGCCGCGGCAAACCAGGCTCGGGAAAACGCCTCAGAAATAGCCAAGCAGGAGATGAGCAAGATTACAGGCGGCCTCATTCCCCAGGGCCTGGCCGGTTTGAAAATCCCCGGCCTGTTCTGAGAGTCAAGGTCCCATCTCGTCTGGGTGTCCATTTCATTGAGATGTTTAAAACTTCACAGTCCATATCCAAGCTTATAGATGAGCTGGCTAAGATGCCTGGGATTGGGCCTAAGTCGGCTCGAAGGCTGGCGTTTTACATACTGAAAGTATCTCAGGACCAGGCACTCTCCCTGGCCAGCGCCATCAAAGCGGTTAAAGAGAAGGTCCGACACTGTTCTGTCTGTTTTAACCTCACCGAGGAAAACCCCTGTATCATTTGCCGAAACGAGACCAGAGACTCCACCACCATCTGTGTGGTGGAGGAGCCCAACGACGTGCTGGCCCTAGAGAAGATAGGCGAGTACCGAGGACATTACCACGTTCTGGGTGGGGCTCTTTCCCCCCTTGACGGTGTCGGCCCAGATGATCTGCATATCAAAGAATTGCTGGACCGGTTGAGCCAGGGAGTCAAGGAGGTCATCTTGGCCACAAACCCCAATGTGGAGGGAGAAGCCACTGCTCTGTATTTGATGAAGCTGATCAAACCGCTGAAGGTCAGAGTTACGCGCGTGGCCAGAGGTTTGCCTGTGGGCGGCGATTTGGAGTATGCTGATCAGGCGACATTGACCCGGGCGTTGGAGGATCGGATAGAGCTGTGATTGTCGCGTAAGTCGGAGGTCGTTTGGCGGTCTCGAAGCACGTAACGTGATTCGTCTTTCGTGAATCGTGGATCGTGAAAATGACAAGCAGGGCATAATATATGCAATCCGAGATTTAGTCGAAACAAAGGAACGAATGTGAAACAGCTTGATCAGATCAGAATATTGCTCGATGAAATAGAGAAAGCAACCGCGTCATCTGACGACAAAGCTTTCGTTCAGAACTTCAGCGCACTGGAGCTACCGGAGATCATTTGCTCGATCGTCGACTTTCTGCAACCTTCCCTATATCCATATGAATCAGCCGTTTACTGGCATCTGTTTCGCAATTCTATCCTTGCGACTGGAACGCAGTTCACGCGCGCGAGCGTCCGTGGCATGATGCAGGGCGTTATTACGTCCTCAAGTGGCCAGTCTGATGGTTTGAGTTATGCTGCAGTCCAGAAAGCCCTGCAAGGTCTGGAACAGAAGGGTGCCATCACCAAAGCAGGAGACACGAATCGAAATGGCACTCTATACAAGATTCACCTGCCGGAGGAGATTTCTCTCTGTCAGGATCTGATGCAGAAATCAGAAAAGGCCGAACCCAAACCTATTGATACCAAAAAGGAACTCGATTATTACAATGTTCGAGAAAACCGTCTGAAAGTATTCGAAAGAGACCAATTCAAGTGCCGCTATTGTGACAAGCAGCTCACCCGCTTCACAGCAACTCTCGATCATCTGCAACCCATATCTGAGGGAGGAGACAACTCTTTTGATAATCTCGTCACCGCCCGCCTGCACTGCAATTCCCAGAGAGGTAGCAGACCTGTTATGGACATTGTAACAAAAAATGGATCTCAACCAAAAGAATCGCCAGATAGGGAATAGCATGCGGTGTGTCATTTTTCTCTGATTATAAATAACGAATCTCACATCAGAGCGCTGCATCCGGAATGGAATCAAGCAAACGAATTCGCAGCTTTTGGGATTTAGAAGTTTATAAGAATTCCTATGCTGCCTCTATCGAGGTCATCACAAAAATAGTAACCAAGCTCCCTCGAGAAGAGCGCGATGATCTTGCCGATCAATTGCGCAGATCAGCCAAAGCAATTCCTCGTCTCATAGCTGAGGGATACGCAAAAAGGCATCAGAGAAGAGGATTCCAGAAATATCTCTATGAGGCTTTGGGTGAAAGTAACGAGATGATTGTATCATTAAGTCACACGCGAGATCTCTATTCTTCACGGGTTGACCAGGTTTTATGTGAGAAACTTATTGACACTTACGATAAAACAAGTAGGCAAATCTACCTTCTGGCTAAAAAATGGAAGGATTTTCGGAAAAGATAGTTATCGAACATCGAACTTCGACAAACGAATGACGTAACCAGCTTCGAATCCGCCAAACGACAATCATTAAGAAACACCAACTCGAATCTCAACAATCAGGAGGCACATGCATGACAGAGATGACCGAAATCCGCTGGCACGGGAGGGGCGGCCAGGGAGCTGTGACGGCAGCCAAGATCTTGGCACAAGCCGCGTTGGGCGAGGGCCGACACATACAGGCTTTTCCAGAGTACGGTGCCGAGCGAAGGGGTGCACCAGTGAGAGCTTTTACTCGCATCAGCGAGGAACCCATCTACATCCACTCCCCTATCCACACCCCTGACGCTGTGGCCGTTTTGGACTCAACCCTCCTCGACGCCGTAGATGTGACCGAAGGGCTGCCCGAGGCCGGCATTCTGGTGGTGAACACATTGGAGAGCCCTGGGACGATCAGAAAAAGACTCACCTTGAAGGGTAGGAAAATCTTCACCGTGGATGCGACCCAGATTTCCATCGATTGTATCGGCAAGCCCATTCCAAATGCCCCAATGATAGGTGCCGTCATGAAGGCCACGGGGATTTTGCCCCTGGAAGGCTTGGTTGATGGATTTCGCAACAAATTTTCTGAAAAGTTCCGCCCAGAGGTGATAAAGGGTAACATAAAGGCCATCAAGAGAGCTTACAAGGAGGTGAAGACCGAGTGAGTCAGGCCAAGGAACCAGGATACAAGGATCTACCTTTGGGGGCGCTGATCCTCGATGCGGGAAATTCTGAAAAATACGAAACCGGTGGTTGGCGAACCTTCATGCCTGTTCATGACCCGAAGAAATGCACCAACTGTCTGTTATGTTGGATATTATGTCCAGATGGCGCCATCATTGTTAAGAACGAGAAGTTTGCCGGTTTTAATATGAAACACTGTAAAGGCTGCGGGATCTGCGCCGAAGAGTGTCCCCCCAAGATCAAAGCTATTACCATGGTCAAAGAGAAAAAGTGAAGCCCCCAGATGGTTGGGAGGTAAGATATGGCAAAAATTTTAGCATTAACGGGAAACGAGGCTGCCGCTTATGCCATGATGCAGATCAACCCCGATGTGGTGGCCGCTTATCCCATCACACCTCAAACGGCCCTGATGCAGAAGTTCGCAGACTTCGTGGCCGATGGCGATGTGGACACCGAGCTGATCCTGGTGGAGTCGGAGCATAGCGCCATGAGCGCCACTGTGGGCGCATCCGCTGGGGGAGCTCGGGCGATGACCGCCACCGCCGCCAACGGATTGGCTTTGATGTGGGAGATTGTCTACATTGCTGCATCCAATCGGCTGCCCATCGTTATGCCCGTGGTAAACCGAGCCCTCTCCGCGCCCATCAACATCCTGTGCGATCACAGTGACTCTATGGGTTGTCGAGATGCGGGGTGGATCCAGATTTACAGCGAAAATGCCCAGGAGGCTTACGATAACACCATACAGGCGATGCGAATCGCAGAACATCCTGATGTGCTTACTCCGGCCATGGTCACCTTGGATGGATTCATCATCAGCCACGGCATGGAGGACATCCGCCTCCTGGAGAAGAAGGAGGTTCAGAAATTTGTCGGAGAATATAAGCCTCCATATCCCCTATTGAATCCACAACATCCAGTAACCTATGGCCCCATCGATTTCCACGACTACTACTTTGAGCACAAACGACCGCAGGTGGATGGCATGGAGAATGCCAAACGGGTCGCCGTCCAGGTAGGCCATGAATTTGGTCAAAAAAGCGGACGCACCTATGGTCTTTTCGACGCCTATCGCATGGAAGACGCTGAGATCGCCGCTGTCATTCTGGGATCCACGGCGGGTACAGCTCGGCCAGTAGTGGATGAGCTTCGCCAGCGGGGAATCAAGGCGGGTTTGCTGAAACTCCGCGTCTTTCGCCCCTTCCCGGCCATGGAGATCGCCAAGGTTCTCAGCGGCAAAAAAGCCGTAGCAGTTCTTGACCGATCTCTCTCCTTTGGCGCGCAGGGAGGACCTCTTTTCTGTGAAGTGTGTTCGGCTCTTTATAATGAAGGCCATCGCATCCCGGTGATCAACTTCATCTATGGCCTGGGAGGACGGGCCGTGGAGATTGAAAATATTCAGGAAGTCTACCAGAAACTTGGGAAGGTCGCCAAAACGGGAAATGTTACTAAAATTGTGAATTATTTGAACTTGCGAGAATAGGAGCGCAAATGCCTAGTCTCAAAGAACTATCTAAAAAAGAGGAACTGCTTTGTGGTGGACACCGGATGTGTCCCGGCTGCGCGGCGCCTGTGATCGTTCGACAGATCCTGCTTAGCACCGACACCCACGTGGTGGTGGGCGCGGCCACCGGTTGCCTGGAGGTTTCCACATCCATCTTTCCGTATACCTCTTGGAGGTGCTCCTGGATTCACAACGCCTTCGAGAATGTGGCCTCCACCATCAGCGGCGTGGAGACCGCTTACCGAGCCTTGAAGAAACGGGGCAAGTTGGATGCCGAATACCGGTTTATCGCCTTCGGTGGCGACGGTGGAACCTACGACATAGGGCTCCAGGCACTCTCCGGTGCTCTGGAGCGCGGGCATAGAATGCTGTATATCTGCTACGACAACGAGGCCTATATGAACACTGGCATTCAGCGGTCCAGCTCCACACCCCTCGGCGCACACACGACGACCAGCCCGGCGGGGAAAGTAATTCCCGGCAAGAGAGAGTTCCCCAAAGACCTGACGGGCATCGTTGCTGCACACAACGTGCCCTATGTGGCCCAAGCATCACCCAGCCGCTGGCGTGACCTAACGGACAAAGTGGCCAAGGCCCTGGAAGCTGATGGACCCAGCTTCATCAACATCATCTCCCCCTGCCCTCCGGGCTGGATATACCCCCAGGAGCTAAGCATTCAAATGGCTCGCCTGGCCGTGGAGACTTGCTTCTGGCCCCTGTATGAAGTGGAGAATGGCGTTTGGAAAATCACCTACAAGCCCAAGGAAAAGAAGCCTCTTGACGAGTGGACGAAGCAGCAGGGAAGATTTCGGCACCTGTACGAGCCCAAAAACAGACATATATTAAAGAAAGCCCAAGCTGAGGTTGATCGCCGCTGGGAGGAGCTTCAGCGCAGAGCCACATGACCCAGCGCGTCGTCCATAGAATTTGAGTGATAGACCACGGCGAAAGCCCTCCGAAGGTGGGAAGCACAAGATGAATCTGCCTAATAAGCTCACCTTAACCAGGATCATTTTGAGTCCCATCTTCACGGTTGCTTTTCTTATCGAGAGCATCTACTCCCGTTACTTCGCCCTGTTTATCTTCGCCGTCGCCTCACTCACCGATGTGTACGATGGCCACCTGGCTAGAAAAACGGGCGTGGTCACGAGCTTCGGCAAGTTCATGGATCCCCTGGCGGATAAGCTGTTGACATCAACTGCCTTCATCGCTTTCGTGGCCCGGGGATATGTGAAGAGCTGGATCGTCCTTCCCATCATCGTCAGGGAACTTTTTATCACAGGCTTGCGAGCCATGGCTGCCTATCGAGGCGTTGTCATCACATCCAGCATACTGGCCAAGTGGAAGACGGCTAGCCAAATGGTGGTCATCGTCCTTATCCTGTTTTTCACTAACTTACAAATGACCTGGTCCGCCCTGGGTCATCATCATTCCCCGATGCCCACGGAGGTCGCCTTCAAGGCATTCAATTGGCTGGTCTTGGTGACCATGGTCCTGACCCTCGTTTCGGGGATTGATTATATCGTCAAAAACGCCGCGCTCATCAAGGGCATGCTCAAGTGATGGGTGGCAAAGGTTAACTAGAATTGTATGCCAGCTTCCGGAGGTGTTGGATCGGCACTTTGCCCACTAAGGCCGATAGGATCATCGCCACGGCGGGTTTTGTGGGACATTTCCCCATTGCGCCGGGAACAGCGGGAACCTTTGCAGCCGCAGCTATTTACTGGTTCTTGGGATTGCACGCCCCCCTGGTCAGTGGGGGGTGCATCCTGGTGTTCTTCTTCCTGGGGATACGGGCCAGCACCGCCATGCGAAGGCACGTGGGGCCTGATCCTTCTCGCGTCGTCATAGATGAGGTGGTTGGATTCTGGATCGCTCTGTTTGCCCTGCCCAAAAGCTTGACGCTGGTGGCCATAGCCTTTGTCCTCTTCCGAATTTTTGACATCTGGAAGCCGTTCCCCATACGAAAGCTCGAGACCTTTCCCGATGGATGGGGAATTATGGCCGACGACGTCATGGCTGGCATATACACTAATGTGCTACTGCACTTAGTCTTGGCTCTGCGTGGCTGAGATTGTCCTACGGAACGACCCATGATGGTCGAGATCATCACTATCGGGGATGAACTCCTCCTGGGGCAAACGGCTGATACCAACGCTGCCTTTTTAGGGCGAAGGTTGGCGGAGATGGGCCTGGAACCCCTATGGCGGACCACTGTGGGGGATCATCCAAAACGGATCGGGCAAGCCCTATCCCTGGCCCTGCAGAGAGCGGATCTCATCTTGATAACCGGCGGCCTGGGGCCCACCGAGGACGATGTCACTCGAAGCGCTTTAGCTCAGGCCTTAGGACGCCGATTAATTCTGGAGCAGCGGGTCCTCCAGCGTATTCAGGAACGCCTGAAAAAAAATGGCCAGAGGCTCCACAGCAAGCTGGAATCTCTGGCGCTCCTCCCCCAGGGGGCAAAAGTTCTGGATAACCCTGTGGGAACAGCGCCGGGCTTGCGACTGGAGAAGAACGGAAAGTCCCTTTACATCCTGCCGGGAGTGCCCCAGGAAATGCGAGCCATCTTCGAGCAGCAGATAGCCGTGGCACTTGGGAACACCGCCGCAGAGAGGGTAGTGAGACGTCGCCGATTGCGGACGGTTGGCATCGGTGAATCAGCTCTCAGCGAGAGATTGAGGAGAATCTCCAGAGAGGGCATACGGCTGGCTTATCTCCCTGGGCCCTGCAACGTAGATCTCTGGCTTACAGCGCGCTCGAACAGAGCGAAAGAAGCCCAGGCCCTTTTGTCCCGGGCGACGCAGCAAATCGAGGAGCGACTGGAGGACCAGATCTACGGCGTGGACAATGACACCATGGAGCGCGTAGTGGCCACCCTGCTGATCATGAAGCGGGTGACCATCGCGCTGGCTGAGTCCTGCACGGGAGGGCTTCTGGCCGATCGTCTGACCGATGTGCCGGGCAGCTCGGCCTATCTCGAGAGGGGAGTTGTTGCTTACAGCAACCGGGCCAAAAGAGAGATCCTCAAGGTTCCCCGGCGGATTCTGGACCGACATGGCGCCGTGAGCCAGGAAGTGGCAATAGCCATGGCCGAGGGGGTGCGAAAGATCAGCGGGACGGACCTGGGTTTGTCTACAACGGGCATCGCCGGTCCCACCGGAGCTACGGCCGAAAAACCCATAGGCCTGGCATTTGTCGGATTGGCCCACCATGAGGGGTCGTGTGCACAACGCTTTGTCTTCGGCCAGGATCGGAGGACCAATAAGGAATGCTGCGTCATGGCAGCCCTGAATCTGATCCGAAAGCATCTGCTGAAGCTCTGATTTCTAAAATGCGAGTTAGTTCTGCATGGCTGAGGTAAGAACTTTTGTGGCCGTGGACATTTCCCCGGCTGTTAAGGCGCAGCTCGGCCAGATTATCGAGCAGCTGCGGCCGCTGGGTTCCATGATCCGCTGGGCGCGACCCGGGAGCCTCCACTTGACCCTGAAATTCCTGGGAGAAATCTCCCAGGAGCAGCTGGTCATGGTTTATCAAGCTGTAGAGAGAGGCGTGACGGGGATTTCCACGTTCTCCTTCGAGTTGGCTGAGATAGGCGGCTTTCCTAACCTGCGGAGGCCGCGCGTCATCTGGATAGGCGTGCCCAAGGGGAAAGAACTGCTGAGAAAACTTCAGGAGCAAATAGAGGCTCAGTTGGCCGGATACGGTTTCCCCAAGGAGAAGAGAGGCTTCTCCCCACATCTGACCATCGGACGCGTCAAATCGCTTCGTGGCATCCAGCCTCTTCTGGAAAGGCTTGCGTCCATCGTCTTCAAGAGTGGGGAGATACCTGTAACCGCAGTGAAGGTCATGCGCAGTGAGTTGAAACCAACGGGAGCTGAGTACAGCGCCCTGAAGGTGATCGAATTAAGATAGAATGGCTTTTATACCAGTTTGGACGATGTCGCAGAACGGTCTCATATTCGTGCCCGTTCCGCGCTGAGGACTCCCAAACCCATTTTGTCTTGTAGACAATCCGTCTGATTTTTGGACTCCATGAACCCCACACCATACGGAGGTGAGAGCAATGGCGGAGGAGGTAAAGACTGAGAAGGCCAAGGCCCTGGATTTGGCCATCTCTCAAATCGAGCGTCAGTTCGGAAAGGGCTCCATCATGCGGCTGGGCGAAGACGCGGCGAGAATCCAAGTGCCGGTGATCTCCACAGGATCTCTTGGTTTGGACGCGGCTCTCGGAGTCGGAGGTGTCCCACGGGGCAGAGTTGTGGAGATTTTTGGTCCGGAGGCCTCCGGAAAGACAACCCTAGCCCTTCACATCATCGCCGAAGCTCAGAAAAAAAAAGGAATAGCGGCCTTTGTCGATGCCGAGCACGCTCTTGACCCGGTTTATTCCCGCAATTTGGGAGTAGACATCGACAACCTCCTGGTCTCGCAACCAGACACCGGTGAGCAGGCGCTTGAGATCGCCGAGACCCTGGTCCGCAGCGGAGCCATCGATGTGGTGGTCATCGATTCGGTGGCCGCCCTGGTCCCGCGGGCCGAGATCGAGGGAGATATGGGAGACGCGCACATGGGCCTTCAGGCTCGCCTCATGTCTCAGGCCCTGCGCAAGCTCACCGGAACCATTAGCAAGTCAAAAACCTGTGTCGTCTTCATCAACCAGATTCGAATGAAGTTGGGCGTGATGTTCGGCAACCCGGAGACGACTACCGGCGGCAGGGCCCTCAAGTTCTATGCCTCTCTGCGTCTGGACATCCGGAGGGTAGGCTCCATCAAATCAGGGGATAGTACCATCGGTAACAGAACCAGGGTGCGGGTGGTCAAAAATAAAATGGCTCCTCCATTTCGAGACAGCGAGTTCGACATTATATACGGGGAAGGCATCTCCCGGGAAAGCGAGCTCCTCGATCTGGCCACCGAACACGGCGTGGTTGAGAAAAGTGGAACCTGGTTTTCCTTTGGCGGAGAACGGCTGGGTCAAGGCCGCGAAAACGCCAGGCTCTTTCTCAAGGACACGCCCGCAGTGGCCCAGCAGATCGAGAGCAAGGTGAGAGAGACCCTGGGCATGGCGAAAGTAGAAACGGAGAAGGCCCAGGAAATAAAAACGACCTCCCCGAAGGAAAAAGTCTGAAATTCATCCTCTCGCCCCCATCCGGCCATCTCCTACCAACAGATGAGCCGTTGAGCCTTGTGAGCAAAAGAGAAAAACTCAGAATCACCAAAATAGAGAGCCAGAAACGCAATCCCAGAAGGGTGTCTCTCTATTTAGACGGCCGTTTCGCCATGGGCATTGACCTCCAGGTAGCCCAAGATATGGGTTTGCGCCAAGGCCTGGAACTCAGTCAAAGCCAGCTGCAGAAAGTGACTTCAGCTGCAGAAAAGAGCAAGGCTAAGAGCTTCGCACTGGATTTCATCGGCTATCGCGCCCGAAGCGTCTGGGAGGTGGCCGAGCGACTTAAAAAGAGAGGACACTCACAGAACGTTATCGACCAGGTCATCCGAGAACTCCGCCAGAGTGACTTGCTGGATGACGTGCAATTCGCTGCCCAATGGGCTCAAAGCCGTGTGGCCACCAAGCCGCTGGGAGAGCGTCTTCTGCGCCGGGAACTGAAGCTAAAGGGCATCTCAAACGAGATTGTGGAGAAAACCGTCGCAGAGACCTTTGGCCAGGTCTCCCAAAAAGAGCTGGCCGCCAATCTGCTCAAGATCAGGCGAAAACGCTATCTTGCACTGGACGAAAAGAAGGCCAAACAGAGGATGGCCGCCTTTCTCTTGAGACGAGGATTCCCCCGAGAGGTGGTGTGGGAGGTCGTCGAACAGGCCCTGCACAAAGGAAAAGAGGACTGAGGAGATGCCCCCGCGGCCACAAAATCCTGGTTATAAGCCGATAGTATTATGACTTCAAACGAGATCAGACAGGCATTCCTTAGCTATTTTGAGGAACGCGAACACAAAATTATTTCCAGTTCACCAGTTGTGCCTGAGGACGATCCCACCCTCCTGTTCACCAACGCTGGCATGAACCAATTCAAGCGTATCTTCCTGGGCCAGGAACATCGGGCTTACAAACGGGCTGCATCGGTACAAAAATGCATTCGGGTCAGCGGCAAACATAACGATCTTGAGGAAGTGGGTAGAGACGGACTCCACCATACCTTTTTCGAGATGCTGGGCAATTGGTCTTTCGGCGATTACTATAAAACAGAGGCCATCCAATATGCCTGGGAGTTCCTAACGAACAACATGAACCTGCCCAAAGACCGGCTCTGGGCCTCCGTTTTTATCGAAGATGATGAGGCCGCGGAGCTATGGCCTGAGGTGACGGATCTGACGGCTAACCGGGTTGTTCGCTTCGATGCCTCTGAGAACTTCTGGGAAATGGGCGACACCGGTCCCTGTGGTCCCTCCTCGGAAATTCACTTCGACCGCGGACCAGAGTTCGGCTGTGGTAAGCCCAGCTGTGGTGTAAATTGCGGCTGTGAACGTTTCCTCGAGGTCTGGAATCTGGTCTTCATTCAGTACCATCGGGATGAATCCGGCCGTCTGACCGAGCTCCCGAACAAGCATGTGGACACCGGCATGGGGCTGGAAAGGCTTGCCGCGCTGATGCAAAATGCACCCTCAAACTATGGTACCGATTTGTTCGCACCAATCCTAGACCGCATTGCGGATTTCAGCGGCAAGAATCCCGATGATCCTCAGGTACGGACCTCCATGTGGATCATTGCCGATCATATCCGTGCCCTGAGCTTCGCCATCTCCGATGGAGCCATGCCCTCCAACGAAGGCCGCGGCTATGTGCTCAGACGCATTCTTCGCCGCGCCGCCCGTCACGGACGCCTCCTGGAGATGCACGAGCCGTTCATCTACAAGCTTGCGGCGGGGGTGGTAGACATCATGGGCCAGGCTTACCCCGAGCTGCGTCAGGGGCAGGAACATGTGGCCCTGGTCATCAAAGCCGAGGAGGAGCGATTTGGCCAAACCCTCGACCAGGGTATCGAGAAGTTCGAGGAAGTTGTTACGGGGCTAAATCGCCAGAGTTTGACCATCATTCCTGGCGATGAGGTCTTTCGCCTCTACGACACCTATGGTTTTCCCGCGGATCTCACCCAGGTAATGGCCCGGGAGAAGGGAATGGATGTGGACCTTGAGGGATTCGAGCAAGCTATGGCTGAGCAAAGGAAACGATCCAGAGAAGTCTCTGTGACAGTTGACACGACACAAAAAGCAAGAAATTGGAAACAATTGTCAAAGGGAAAAAGCTCTGTCTTTGTGGGTTACGATACGTGTGAATCAGAATCAACAATACGAAAATGGGACTCCATCGAAGATGACCGCGTGGAAGTCATTCTGGATAAAACTCCCTTTTACGCCGAAGCAGGTGGTCAGGTGGGCGATCAGGGCAAACTCATCGGCGATGGATTCACCATCGAAATATCTAGCACCGTCCGTAGGACCGTGGGCACACACGATGAAACCGTCCACATAGGTACGTTGGCACAAGGGCAGATCGGCCCAGGCAAGGTCAGAGCTGTGGTCAATCCCGATAGACGGAAATCGACGGCCAGAAACCACACCGCCACCCACCTCCTGCAAGCGGCCTTGCGTCAGGTCTTGGGCTCCCACGTTCATCAGTCAGGCTCCATGGTATCCCCACATCGGTTCAGGTTCGACTTCACCCACTACGCTGCTTTGACATCTCAGGAGTTGGATCAGGTGGAGACGCTGGTCAACCACAAAATCCGGGAGAACCTTCCAGTGACCTCTTATCAGACCTCTCTTGAGGAGGCTCGAGCCAAGGGGGTCATGGCTCTGTTTGGAGAGAAATACGACGAAAAGGTGCGGGTGGTAGAGGTTACAGAAACCAGCCAAGAGCTTTGCGCAGGCACGCACGTTCAGGCCACCGGAGAAATAGGCCTCTTCCGTATCATAAGCGAGAGCGGTATCGCCGCTGGAATCCGACGAATCGAGGCTTTAACGGGAGAGGCGGCTTTCCAGCACATTCATGACCAGTTGAAGACCATTCGCAATGTAGCGGAGGTGCTAAAGACCACCCCCGAACAGCTCAACGAGCGCGTAAAAAAGCTGCTGGACGCCAAGGGGGCGCTGGAGAAGAAGCTTCAGGATATGACGGCTCAGTCAGCCATCACACAGCTGGACGACTTACTGGCCGGCGCACAAGAAGTAGACGGCTTGCGAGTGGTGGCGGCTCAGGTCGAGACTGTGGGGCGGGATGCCTTGCTACAAATGGCTGACACTCTCCGTGAAAAACTCTCAGCTGGGGTGGGAGTGTTGGGCACAGTGGTGGGACAGGATGCTCTGTTCGTAGCCGTGGTGGGTGAGAAAGCCATGTCTGAGCGTGGGCTGCGTGCCGGGGATATCGTCAAACGAGTGGCCGCGGTTGTTGGGGGGAAAGGAGGAGGGAAACCACACCTTGCCCAGGGCGGCGGGGGGGATCCCTCGAAGTTACCGGAGGCCTTGGCCGCTGTGCCCGAGGCTATACAGGGGCTCTTACAGAAAGGATGAGGGCCAGGTATGACCGTCTATGAGACTTTGCGAGAGGTGAGACAGCGTCGGGGTGCCGGATTTCTGGTCCTTCTAGATCCAGATCGCCTGGAAACGGAACGGCTCGCGAACCTGGGGGAGCAATGTGCTCAGAGCGATGTGGACGCGCTTCTGGTGGGCAGCAGCTTGCTTTTGTCATTGCGTTTCCAGGAGGTTCTGGAAAAGATCAAGGAGCGGGTCGAACTTCCGTTAATTATCTTTCCCGGTAACATGGCTCAAATTTCGCGACACGCTGACGCTATCTTATACCTTTCATTAATCAGCGGGCGTGCTTCACAACATCTTATAGAACAACAAGTTCGTGCTGCTCCTCTGATCAAAGAAATCGGCATCGAGCCCATCTCCACGGGCTATCTTCTGGTCGACTCGGGCCGGCTGACCTCTGTTCAGTACATGAGCGACTCTCTACCCATTCCTCGAGACAAGCCGGACATCGCCAAGGCTCACGCTTTGGCAGCACAATACTTGGGTATGAAGCTGCTGTTCATGGATGCGGGAAGCGGCGCCGTGCAAACCGTGCCCAAAGAGATGATCCAGGCCGTGGATGCCTATGTTTCCCTGCCCCTGGTGGTGGGCGGTGGCATCCGAGAGCCGCGGGTCGCGGAGGAGAAGGTTCGGGCCGGAGCCGATTTCGTGGTTGTGGGCAATGCCTTCGAGGTGAAAGGGAGCCCAGGTCGCCTTAAGGAATTCGCCGCAGCCATCCACAATCGGTGAGCACCTATGATCGATCTTCACGCCCACCTTCTTCCGGCCGTAGACGATGGTCCCATGGATATAGAAGAGTCGGTGGCCATGGTCAGGAAGGGATGGGAAGAGGGCATCAGCACTATCTGCGTTACTCCGCATCTTTTAGGGGTACCCAACCAGGAGCTCGTCGATTTTCTCGTTACCAGCTTTGAGAGTTTCAAAGAGCGCATCTTGGCCGATGGTCCTCCTGTGAAGCTGGTTTTTGGCTCTGAGATTTACTTTCAGCCGGAGATAGAAAAAGTCCTGGCCTTCCCTTGTCTGACCTTGAACGGGACCGGAAAATACCTTCTGGTGGAGTTCCCCATGCAGGGCATCCCGCCAGGCGCTGAGAAGATGAGCTTTCGTCTCATCACACATGGTATCGTCCCCATTGTGGCCCATCCGGAGCGAAGTTCGTCCGTGTTGAGAAACGAGTCGACCCTCTACCCCTTCATTCGCTCTGGGGCGCTGATTCAGGTGAACGCCGGCAGCCTAGAGGGAAAGTTCGGGAAACAGGTAAAAAAAACGGCTCTCTCTCTCCTGAAGAGGGGGCTTGTCCATTTCATCGGCAGCGATGCGCACAACTCCACTGACAGACCGGTGAGTTTGAGGAGGGCAGTTGAGACCGCTGCACAGGTCATCGGGCATGAACAGGCCCAGCTTCTCGTGACGGCCAATCCAGAGATCATTTTGGAGGGAAAACCCTTCCCCACGAAGCGCCTGCTGCCATCAGAGCGCGAAGAAATCGGTCTTTGGGGGAAAGTGTGGCGAGAAATAACTGGCAAATAGAGAAAAAATCATGTCACAACAGCACAAAATTATCAGCCAACAGCTGGCCGAAAGTGCCACTGTAAAACGAGATCTCGCGCAGAGAAGTATCGGTCAGATCGCAGAGTTTTATCAGAGGATCAGCCAATGTTACCGCCAAGGAGGCAAGATTCTGTTTTGTGGCAATGGGGGTAGCGCCGCCGATGCACAACATTTGGCAGCAGAATTGGTGGGCCGATTCGGGAGGGACAATCCTCCCCTGGCCGCCATCGCCCTGACCACTGACACATCGATTATCACCTGTCTGTCAAACGATTACGGCTTCGAGGAGGTGTTCGCCAAACAGGTCGAGGCTCTCGGCCAAAAGGGAGACATTTTGGTGGCCATCAGCACGAGCGGAAAATCAGAGAACGTCCTGAGAGCCGTACGCCGCGCTCGCGAATTGGGCTTGTTCACCGTGACCCTTGTTGGCTCGGGTGGAGAACCATTAGCCGAGGCCTCCCACCTTTCCGTGGAGGTTCCCTCTGAGAACTCTCAGCGCATCCAGGAGGCTCATATCACCATCGGTCACATCGTCCTGGATCTGCTGGAAAGAGAATTGGCAGCTGAAAGTCCGCAGAAATGACGTGCCGCATGAGTAAGAGACGAGTGATAAAGACGTCCGTTGGAATGGCGTCTTTCTTTGCTTTGTTCTTCCTCCTTTTTGATCCTGGGCATCTCGCAGCTCAGGGGAATGAGATCCGGGTGCTGGAATCCGGGCTCACCACGATGGTGCTGGAGGCGATCACCCTCCATTACCAGGTGGAAGCTCTTGATGGTGCTGGAGAAGGATATTCACGGCTGAAAGCCTCCAGCTGCGGATATACCTCGAGCAGAGGCAGGCCGCTGCTTCCCGTCAGAGGATTTCTGGTGGGCATGCCCCTTGAGAGCGAGCTGCAGGTGCATGTGCTGGAAGAAGAATGGACCACCCTAGATGTAGGACTGCTCTGTCCGGTACCAACGCCCAGTGCAGACCAACAGGCTTCTGGGAGGTCAGTGAGCTGGACCTTCACTCCAGCAGAAAAAGTTTACGGCCGAAACGCATTCTACCCCAGCATCCTGGCAGAAGCAGAACCTCTGGGCTTTTTCCGTGACCAGAGAATTGGCCAGATCCGACTCTTTCCCTTCCAGTACAACCCGGTGAGCGGTCAGCTGAGAGTCTGCCATCGTTTGGTGGTCATGGTGCATTTCATCCAACGGGCCGTTTCAACCCCTTCAGCTGCTCGCCTTTCTCAAGATACACCAGTTGCGGAACAAGTGCTCTCAGACCTACTTTTGAATTATCCCACGGCCAGGTCCTGGCGACAGGCGAGGACGATGGAGACCCTCCCCCAGATCATGGGCCATACGGAAGGTTCCCAACGCTGCAGAATCACCGTTGTAGAAGACGGCCTCTATTCCATCAGTCGCCAGGAACTTACTCAGGCTGGTCTTGATCTGGGAATTATCGACCCGCGCACCTTTCAGTTGAGTAACAAAGGGAAAACGGTCCCCCTTTACGTTATCGGCGAAAAAGACGGCTCCTTCGATGAAGGTGATGCCATCGAGTTTTATGGTCGGAGCAACACGCAAACCTATTTACCAGAGCACGAAGACATGGTGCAGGATCCGTATAGTTTAAAAAATGTTTACCACCTTTCTTGGGGTTCTGAGGAGGGGACGAGAATGGTGGAAGAGGACGGGGGCATCAAAGACATTGGCAATCCTGCGCCCCGAAGGCCTATTTGTTATGAGTTCACAGTGCACGCTGAGGAGGACAACCATAGGGATCATCTTAATGAGCAATTCTCATTGCGCGATCACTGGTTTTGGGACTCGGGTGTCAGCGCTCAGCAGATGAGTGAATATCCCATCAACCTCCCTCGGCCGGATAGGGATTCTCCCCTCCGACCTCGGGTGCGCGTTATGTTGCACGGTCGTACCTCCTCCGAGCAACACGATCCCGACCATCACACTCTCATCTACCTCAATGACCAATTGGTGGCCGACCGGATGTGGGACGGCCAGGAGAAACTACTCATCGACAGCGCTCAGGATGGCTTTGAAGTCACCAGCAGCGCCATCCGGAAGGGTGATAATATCCTCAGCCTGATCTGCCCTGGTGACACCGAAGCTGGTCTCATCGACAGAGTTCTGCTCAACTGGATTCAGGTTGAGTACCCCAGGCTATACTGGGCAGAAGACGACTTTCTGGAGTTCAACAAACCCAAGGGGGGCCCAACAGGGCTATATCAGTTTACCCTTAAAGGATTCAGAAGCTCCCCCGTCTGGGTCTACAAGCTGGGCACCAGCGTCATGGTCAATGGCCAAGGAGAATGGACGGAGATTGGCGGGAAATCCTATTATCAACTGACCTTTCAAGACGAAATTTTCGACCAGCAAGCGAAATACCTGGCAGTGAGCTCCAGGGCCAAAAAAAGAGTTGAGTCCATCGAGCTCCGGTCTCCGTCAGACCTGAGGGCTCCCGGGAAGGGAGCTGATCTTGTCATCATCGTACACCAGGACTTCTATGAGCACGTTCTGCCCCTGGCGGATTTTAGAGCCAGTCAGGGATTGCAAGTGGAGGTGGTTGAGGTAGGGCACATCTATGATGAATTCAGCCACGGACTCTTCACGCCGGAAGCCATTCGGGACTTCCTGAAATATGCCCATCAAAATTGGGACCCGCAACCTCTTTACGTGCTCCTGGTGGGGGATGGAAGTTGGGACTATAAAGATACCATGGGACTCGGCGGAAATTACATTCCGCCGATAATGGCTCAAACCTCTTTATGGGGAGCCACTCCTTGCGACAACCTTTATGCCTGTGTCAGCGGAGAGGACCAACTTCCCGATTTGTTTCTGGGAAGGCTGCCGGTGCGAACAAACAGCCAATTGGACGGCATCATAAACAAAATCATAGGCGGAGAGGATGAGCCCGAGTTAGGAGATTGGCGTCGACGATTGTTATTCATCTGTGGAACAGGTAACTATGGTTCCACCTTCCGGTTTCAGTCTGAAAGACTCATTCAGAACTACGTGACACCGGAGTTCATGCTCTCCAGAATCTACGCCTTCAGCCCTTATCCTGAGACTGATCCTTTCTACGGTCGCACCCAAGACCTCATCGACGCCCTGGATGCGGGAGCGTCGTTGGTGAACTACATCGGTCATGGAGGAGGGGGAATTTGGTCAGACGCCGGCCTCATGCGTCTGGATGACGTGGAAAGACTGCGAAACGCTTCTCGCTGGCCGATGGTGCTTAGCATGACCTGTTTCACCACCGCCTTTGAAGAACCCATAAGAGACTGTCTGGGTGAACGACTCCTGTTGGCCGAGGACAAGGGTGTGGTGGGATTTTGGGGCGCCTCAGGATTGGGATGGTTATACGGCGACTATCAGCTGGACAGCGAACTCATGAAGATTATTTTCTCGCGAGGATACGAAATCATCGGCCAGGCGGTAATCCAAGCCAAGCTGCAATACATATCTCACTATGGTGGGCAAGTCGCCCGGGATCTGGTCAACACCTATACGCTCCTGGGTGACCCCGCCGCTAGGATAGGCTTTCCCGAAAGGAAAGTATCCCTATCCATCCAACCTCGGGCCGTCAATCTGGGCGATACCCTGAACATTCAGGGGACCACGGGCGGGAGGAACGGAGGACAAGCGCAACTGACCATTCTGGACCATGCCGGGGTGCCTCTTTGGGAATCTTCCCTTCCTGTCGTTGATGGCGGATTCCAAGCCCAAATTGGCCTCCCAGACACTGCCTCTAGGGGAACCGGCATAGCGAGATGTTACTTCTGGGATTCGCAGAACCTGACCGATGGCGCAGGAGCTGTTTCTTTCTCGCTGGGCGAAGCCTATTTCGACAGTATCCTTACCGATCCAGCGGAGCCCACCGAGGGTGACAGCGTGCATATCTGGGCTACTGTGGACGCTCCCCAGGGAGTCGACTCTATCCTATGTCGATGGACCAAAAGCCCCATAGATACCACCCAAATGATGGTCCTTCAATCATCACCCCACCAATATCGTACCAGCGAGGCCATTCCCCCCTTCTCTGCCGGCGCCCTCGTCCGTTACTGGGTAATCGTCGTGGACTCCTCCGGCCAGCGTAAGTCCAGTGCCCAGCATTTTTATCAACTCCCTTCCCCACCCGATCTGCAAATCCTCCAGAACAGCATTATTCTGACGGGAGAGGAGACGGTGGGTATTGCTCTTGATGTCGAAAATCTCGGGGGTATGCAGGCCAACTCGATTTTAGTCCGAGTCACCATAACGGAGTCTTTTGAGAAATCTGATACCAGGGAAGGGCTCATCGAACACATTCCCGGTGGTGCGAGAGCCACACTTTTTCTTCCCTGGGCACTTTCATCCCACACTTATGCGGTTCTGGTAGAGGTGGATCCCGAAGACGCCATCCAGGAAACCAACGAGAACAACAACGTTGCCAGTGCGCAAATCGATGTGGACAGGTTTAACGTGACCCCTGGTGAGGGCACAGTAGTGAACGGATACCATGCGCCAGCCTATAGCCCAGATGGCAATTTCAACTGCGACATCCCGGCCGGCGTAGTGCAGTCTCCTCAGGTCGTGAGCATCCAATCAATGCCTCCCCATATCGAAGAACAGCCGGATCTGCAACCCGCCAAGTTGAGAACGGGGGTTCAACTGGCCTATCAGGTGGCACTCGTCGACTCCTCGATCTCCGTCTCTGACTCCCCCCAGATTCTCCTGGCCTTCAGGCTGGATGGGGGGGATTCCCTGAATATCAGTCACAGGGACAAATTAGCAATATACCGCTGGAATTTAGCGATACAGCGGTGGATCAGGCATGCGGAGGTCTCATGGCCAGCATCTGACTCGGTCGTGGCCACCGTCTCTAAGCTGGGTTTGTTTTGCCCCATGATCAATGGAGACCAGACTCCCCCCAGCATTGAGGTTAACGCAGAAGACCAACATTTCGCCGAGGGAGCCCTGGTTGCCAGCAATGCCAAGATCGTGGCCATCATTCAGGACGCCAACGGCATAGACGTGATGGAGCGACCCATCGAGGTGCGTCACAACGGGCAAGACGTGGAAGCCCATCAGATTGTCGTCTCCGCTTCCCCAG
>Ga0111203_137_pt1 | contig 25989 bp, 18 predicted proteins | sample DeeMarSWOR324_28_FD_80373 | JGI IMG/M metagenome (GOLD analysis project Ga0111203, IMG submission 80373) | candidate division Zixibacteria bacterium SM23_81 | reverse complement strand
AAAGAAAACAGTGACTGTTGAGGTGAAGGGAAGGCCCGCGCCAAGGATTCCAGACTTTTTAAGGTTCGTTTCGCTTCTTGCTTATAAAAAGCCTCACTTTGAACTTACACAGGAGGGCCATAAAAAATGGGCACAGCGTGCTGTGCCCCTGGAAAAAAGGGTCTGATACAGTCATTTCAATATTTAACTGTGCTTTACATCCTCATCTACTGGGCTTTTCTAATCCAGTTGTCTCCAAGCACCGTTTAAGTAACAGTAGATGTGCCGGCCGCCTGCGCTACCTACGACGCAGATATCACCATCGCTTGGGCTGGAAGGATATGTAGAACGTGGCTCCAGCCTGAGAACGTCGTTGACATGTAATTTCCTGGCCGGACTTGCGGTGCCTATTCCCACATCACCGCCGTTCTCGTTGAAGATCACATCTCCGCCGTTCCTGTTGATATGGAGGTACCGCCCTGTACGTGAAGCGGTACCTCAGGACTGCTGGTTCCGATTCCTACATTGCCAGAATTGTAGTAGATGTCACCACCACTTGCTGACCAGTATGAATCGCTAGAGGTTCCCACAGGCACACCGCTGATGGTGAAACCTTGTGCGTCAACATTTCCAATGACTTGCACTTTGCTTGTTGGATTGGTCGTTCCGAAGCCCACATAGCGAGTTGAGAAATCACCATAAATTAAGCAATTACCTGCACTATTCGCGATGCACAGTTGATCGGAGCCCGTCAGGTTTTGTCCGGCTTCAAAACCGATAAAGACGTTGCCGGTGTCTGAAGTGCTGGTCACACCTGCACGTGCTCCTAAGAACGTGTTCCTCCAACCTGTTGTGTTTAATTGTCCTGCGAAAGATCCTATGAATGTATTCCAAGGGCCTTGGTCGTGGCTGTAGCCCGCCGCGTATCCTAAGAATGTGTTGTAGTCGCCCGTGGTGTTAGAGCGGCCTGCCCAGGCTCCTAAGAATGTGTTCTGATAGCCTTGGTTATTATACCCGGTGCTGTCTCCCACAAAAGTTGTGTAATATCCGGTATTGTTTCCTCCCGCCCCGACACCCACCATGGTGTTCATGGGGCTCGACACCGATAGTACCGCGTTTCCCCCTATTTTATAAAGGGCATCGGTACTGATGTCGCCGCTAACATCGAGCTTGCTTGACGGACTGGCTGTTCCGATACCCACTCGGCCGTTTTGCTGGATGACGAAGTCCGCCTCCCAGGTGCTGCCGTTGTTCTCGCTGGTGGCCACGGTGAAGATGTCCTCAGAGCCGGCCCCATCGGTGAACATGATCATCTGATGGTTATTGCCGGTCTCGCTGCCAATGCCGATGCCTCCATAATCGATCAGGGCCGACCAACCCGACGGATCGCCGGGCTCCACCTCCTGGACCTGAAAATCGCGCTCTCCGGCGCCCAACCGAATGGCCCCGTCCACGTGCAGCCTTGAGGAGGGGCTGAGGGTCCCGATGCCCACCTTTCCAGAGGAGAAATCACCATACACCAGCACATCGCTGGTGTCGGAGCCATTGGCGATATAGAGCTTGTTGGAACCAATCTCGGTGTAACCCGCTTTATAGCCTATGAAGACGTTGCTGTCTCCGGTGGCATTTTGGTAGCCGGCGGATTTTCCCAGAAACGTGTTGCAGCTTCCCGAGGTATTCGACAGACCCGTCACCTGTCCCAAGAAGGTGTTCTCAAAGCCGGTGGTATTATTGTAGCCCGCTCCTTGACCTACAAAGGTGTTCTTAGAGCCCGTGAGATTGGAGGTGCCGGCAGACAGCCCCAGGAAGGTATTGAAGTTTCCCTGATTGTCCTGTCCGGCATAATGCCCCACGAAGGTGCCATACTCACCGGTGTTGCTGGCCCCGGCAGCGGCGCCCACCAGAAGGTTTTCTGTGCCCGCGATGGAGAACACCGGTGATGCCCCGATCAGATAAGCGTTTTCGGCTCGAATGTTCCCATGGACATGCAGCTTCTCAGAAGGGCTGCTGGTCCCAACGCCCACGCGGGAATCCGGTCCGCCCACGAACAGGGTGGCCGTAGTATCGTTGAAACCGACCATGAGGGAGTTGGCGATGTTGTTGACCAGGCGGTTGGAGTTGCTCATCCCCCGGCCCAAGATCATGGTGTTGGCCCCCGGCCCTGCCGTGAGATACTGACCCATGGCCAGCGAGTAGTTACCGCTGGCGGTGGTGCGATCTCCCATGGCTATGGCCAGGTCCGCGCTGGCCGTTGTCAACAATCCGGTGGCTATCGAAGCGCCCCCGCTGGCAACTGTCTCTGTCCCCATGGCCATTGAAAAAGGACCGCTGGCGGTGGTGTTTTGTCCCATGGCGGTGGCGTAGAGATTGCTGGCCAGGGTTTGATAGCCCATGGCAGTGGCATAGTTGGCATTGGCCGTGGTGAGGGCACCCATAGCGATTGAGGCGGTTCCGCTGGCCATGGGGTTATATCCCACAGCGAAGGATCTCGAGCCCACGTTTGCCGGAGCCCAGTGGCTGCCGTCGTAGTCCCAGCCAGCCCTGAGGGCCATCTTGTTCTCGTCCCAAAACAGGCGACTTCCACTGTACTGCCCGTAGAAGTTCACGTTATAGCCGCTGTCGTTGACGCCCACGTTGAAGGTTCCGCGCACATCCAGTTTGGCCGCTGGGCTGGTTGTCCCGATGCCCACAGAATCGGTGTCCGTCTCAAGTCGAAGGACTGTGCCGTCGTCCACCCAGCCACCGCCATCACTTTGGGCGTATTCTGCCGTATCGGCTTTGGCTGCCCGGAAGGCATATCCCAACGCCGCGATCCGCTGCCGGGGGGCCAGCTCGGGATCCGATCCTACCTGAACGCCCAGCCAGCGTACAGGATCGCTGAACACCGTGTCGGCCATCTCATTGACGCTGCCCAAAAGGACATTGAACACGCCACTGACAACTGCCACGGCCGACTGCGTCTCCGTCCAGATTTGACTCCCACCAACAGAATCCGTGTAGATGCTGAAGGTCATGGCCACGGTGGTATCCAGGGCCACACCATCTCCGTCGGTCAATGTGCCCTGGTAACTGATCAGACCGGGCACACCGGCAGACGCTGCTGTCGACAGCAAAGCCATCACCATCATAGTCACAAAAGCAGTCGCTTTCATGGTAGAACCTCCTTTTGGATTGAGAGTTATGAAACAAGAGAGCACTGAACTCGATGAATCGGTACCTCTTTTATCCATTGCTCAGAACTAAGGTCGTTTATCTTCATTGTATCACAAGTTCTCATATCTGTCAAGGAGATATTGAAGAGCTCAGAACAGTTCCCGAGCTCCCCCCACTGGCTATTCGTCTGTCGGTTTGTGGTCTCCATAAGCGTACCGTATGTCGGATTTCGTGTGGCGTTTGTCGTCCAAAAAACTAGTGGCGACAAGAAGGCTTACAAGTCAAAAGTTTTCCAGAAACGATCCCCGATTTCCTCTCTTTTCTCATTGACACAATCATGCTTTTGCGTTATAATAATAGGCTAAATCAATTATCTGGCAGTCGGTCCTATCCTATAAGAAGGTGATTTCATGAAAGTCATCGACCTGCGCAGCGATACCGTCACCAGGCCCTCGCCCGGGATGCGGGAGGCCATCTTCAAGGCGGAGGTGGGAGACGACGTTTTCGAGGATGACCCCACCGTCAAACGCCTGGAAGAGATGTTGGTCACCATCCTGGGCAAAGAAGCGGCCCTGTTCGTGCCCAGCGGTACCATGGCCAACCAGGTAGCCATCAATGCTCACACTCAGCCGGGGGATGAGGTGATTGTAGAGCGGGATTGCCATACCTACAACTACGAGGTAGCCGCCCATGCCGTCCTGTCAGGAGTGCAGCTGGCCGCTCTGCAAGGTCACCATGGTATTTTAACCGCCGAGCAAGTTAGCGAGGCCATCCGGGCCGATGATGTGCACCTGCCGCGCACCTCTTTGATATGTCTGGAGAACACCCATAATCGCGCCGGGGGAGTTGTCTATCCCATCGAAGAGATCAAACGCATCTCCCGGCTTGCCAAGGTCAGGGACCTGCGCATGCATCTGGACGGCGCCCGCCTGTTCAACGCCAGCATGGCCTCTGGGATTCCCGCCAACGAATATGCCCGCCATTTCGACTCGGTGAGCATCTGCCTCTCCAAAGGCCTAGGAGCCCCGGTGGGATCGATGATAGTGGGTCAGAGGGATTTCATCAAGCGCTGCCGCCGGTACCGCAAGATGTACGGCGGGGGCATGCGCCAGGTGGGCATCCTGGCTGCCGCCGGCATCTATGCTTTGGAGAACAACATCGAACGCCTGAGCGAAGACCATAAAAACGCCAGGCTCTTCGCCGAGCAGGTCAGCCGAATCCCGGGCATCGAGATCGACATAGACACGGTGCAGACCAACATCGTGGTCATGGACATCGCCGCCCTGGGCATGGACTCCTTCCAGGCAGTGGAAAAGCTCCAGGAGAACGGGTGCATGGTGGTCGTTTTCGGGCCCACAAAGATCAGGGCCGTGACCCATCTGGACGTGGATGAGGAGGACGTTTTGGAGGCCATCGGTGTTTTCCAGAAGACTTTCTCAGACCCCAAATTGTGAGGTTACTGTGGCCAAACAGTGGGTTATCAACGAGATAGATGAAGAGAAACGCGACTGGATCAGCCGCCAATTGGGCATTTCCCCCTTGTTGGCCACCATTCTGATCAGCAGAGGAATAGAGGAGCCAGGGGAGGCGGAGAAATTTCTGCATCCCCAGATATCTCATCTCAACAACCATTTTCTGTTACCGGATATCGAGCTGGCTGTGGGAAGAATCTGGAAGGCTATCACCGATCACGAGAAAATTGTGGTTTTCGGGCATGATGATGTGGATGGTGCCACCAGCACCACCATTATGATGGAGACTCTGAGGCGTTTGGGTGCCAGCGCCGATGACTATATCCCCAATCGGGCCACTGAGGGCTATGGATTTCGACGGAAAGTACTGGAGGCGTTTGATAAGAGGGGAGTCAAGCTCATCGTTTCCGTGGACAGCGAGACCAGCGATTTCCCCGGGGTCGACATGGCTCGGGAGCTGGGCATTGACGTGGTGATTACCGACCACCACGAGATTCACGACGGGTTGCCGCGAGCCCTGGCCGTGGTCAATCCCAAACGGGGAGATTGTCAATATCCCTTTCGCAATCTGGCGGGTGTGGGAGTTGCTTTCCAAGTAGCCAGGGCGCTTTCCGGCGAATCCGATTTTGAGTTTAAGCAATTCTTGGACTTGGCGGCCCTGGGAACCATTGCCGATCGTGTGCCCTTGGTCAACGATAATCGGATCTTCAGCCGCCTGGGTTATGATATCCTGAAGAGCTCATCGCGAGTGGGTATTGCTGCTCTGCGCCGCTTGATGACGGGGAAGGATTGGCAACAGGAATTGATCGGTGCCCTGAAATTTGGAATCAGCCATAATGGCAAATATTCATCTGCTCGGCTCCTGTTGACAGATGAGCCGGAGGAAGCTGAGGGGATTGCCGTGAATTTGCTGGAACAGAGCCGACGTCAACGTCAGGAAACCCAAAGCGCGTGCGAGCAAGTGCTGGCCAGGGTTCATGAAAAGAGGCTGTTCGAATCTACGGTCATCGTCATCGTCGACCGAGACACGCCCCTTCGAGTCCTGGGGGCTTGTGCCAGCGCCATTCGGAGACATTATAGTCAGGCAGCGGTGGTTATCGGATTCAAGGGGGAGCAAGTGGTGGGTGAAGGCCGCGCTCCGCTGGGCTTCGACATCTTCGCGGCCTTCAAATATTGTCAGGATCTGTTCATTCAGTATGGGGGCCACAGGGGGGCTGGGGGATTCTCCATGGATCCCAAGAACATCAACGAGTTTCGCCTGAGAATAAATCAGTACGCCCAGGAGATTTCCGGCTGGCGATTTTCCCCTCCCTTTCTGAGAATTGATGCCCTTCTGGATCCAGCTAGGGTTGATGGAAACCTGCTGGCTGAGCTAAGCCAGCTGATTCCTTTCGGGCAGGCCAATGCAGCTCCGCAATTTTGCTGTCAGAGGGCACACATCGAGATTTTTCCAGAGCCCCAAGAGGATGACTCCCTGGGAACGGTCAACTCCGTCGCTTTTCAATTTGCCAACAATGATTGGATACGACCAGGCATCCTGGAAACCCTGGCTTCGGCAAAAGCGGCCGACGTGATCTATACTCTGGGAACATCACAAGACAAGACGCCCAGGGTCATCATCGAAGATGTGAAAGTAGTTTAGAGTTACAGCAGCCTTGACATCGAGAACCGATTTGGTTATTTTGAGTTTGTGATCACTTGAACACCTCGATTTGACCTGAGCGATGAAAGGGGAGGTGTGTTCGTCCCAAAAGCGAGAGCGATGAGGACAGGTCCAGATCCCCGTGGAACTGGTAGTTGAGGCGTTGGCCTTCGGCCAGCGCCTGGTAAGCCGACTGCCCTATCTGGAGGAAGTTAAGGAAGATGGGGATCTCCAGAAGGTTATTTCCTTTTTCCGTGATCTGAACCCTCGTTCCCGTTTCCCCCGATGCCCAGGGCTGGCCGTTGATGTTGAGCCGATATTGCATTCCCTCCATGATCATTGAAAAAACGTTGGGATTATTGACTTGGATTCCCAACAGAAGGTCTGCTCCGGAGAGTTCTAGACGTTTGAGTTCGATCTTGGCCACATTTACCGTGGGAAGCTTGGGTAAGGGGAAATCGCCTCCTTTGCTCACCGGAATTTGTACCAGGCCCAAGCCTGGAAGGTCGAAGGACAAGTCGCACTTCAATTGGTAGGACGCACTATCCTGTTGGAGCAACGACTGGAATACCTGGTAGAGATGGCTGTAACTGAGCGTCAGGGGGATCTGGAAGATAGTTTCTCCCTGGGCTTCAATATTGAGCTCTTTGTTCTCTCTGCCCTTCAGGAAAGAGTTGCCGTTGATGGACAGGTCGTAACCGAAACCGGCCAGCTTCACTCCTAGGGAGTTCGGATTCCGGATTTGGAGATCAAACAGAAAGCTGGCTTTATCAAATGAAAGGCCGGTCAACTTGGCCCCAATGAAATCGATTTGAGGGCGCTGAATCGTGGCTTGGCCAAGGAGACCACGCAGTGTAGAGCAAGCGCTGAAAAGCACAACGCTTAAGATCAGGCACAGGCCAATAACTCCTGAATTTCTTCTTTGTATGACGTTTTTCATCTTCGCTCCCTCCATCAAGTTGGGCAACGACCTTATGAAGTTTTGACACCGATGTATTAACTTATCATTTTTCCATACTCAGGTCAACAGATTCTTTTCGGGAGCAGGATTTTCAACGGGCATGTCAAAGTTCACTCAATGAGCCGAAGAGACAGATACATTGTAGCCGAAGAGGAGATGTAGATGAGAGAATTGCTGCGAACTTGTATTCTTGTGTGGAGTATGCTGTTGCTGCTGGTAGCCTGGGCTGCCCTTGCTCAGGCCGAGGATGTCCTCACATTAGAGGAGATACAGCGGGCCATTGTGGAGAAAGGAGCTCAGTGGGAAGCTAGAGAGACCTCCGTTTTAAGGCTTTCGCCAGAGGAGCGGCGGCGTTTGTGCGGCGCTCAGCGTCCCGTTCCTGACCCCGGGGATATCAAATCTCCACCCTTATTCTTTCCTCAGGCCGCCAGTCTCACCAGACTGGACTGGCGAGACTACGATGAGCATAATTGGACCACCTCCGTCAGGGATCAGGCCGGCTGCGGTAGTTGCGTGGCATTTGGCTGTATGGCCGCGTTTGAGGCCTCCATCAGCATTTATTTCGGGGCACCAGAGCCAACCTTCGATCTCTCGGAGCAGCACATCTTCTCATGCGGAGGAGGAAGCTGTGAGTATGGCTGGAGTGTCGCACCTTGCTTAAATTTCCTCACGTCGCAGGGTGCCCCCGATGAGGATTGCTATCCCTATCGGGCCATGGACAACTCGTCCGGCGCCCCCTGCGGTGAAACCTGTGGGGACTGGCAGATGAGGGCAAGAAAACTTTCCAATTGGGGACTGGTCACCCCGTATTCGGAGACTGCCATCAAGAATGCACTTTTGAGCAGCCCCTTAGCTGCCTACCTGCTGGTATACAACGATTTCTTTGGATATTCCTCCGGTGTGTATGAGCGCACCACAGATGTGGTGGCGGGAGGGCACATCGTCGCGATCGTTGGATGGGACGACGAGGAAGGCAGCTGGATCTGTAAAAACAGTTGGGGGGCCGACTGGGGGGAAGGGGGCTGGTTTCGCATCCGCAAGGGCACCAACGAGAGCGAAATAGAGTCCTACGTGGCTTGGGTCGTTCCCGAGCCCGCCGAATACCCCAGTTTAAAGTTTCACGAATACGCCGTTGAGGACATCCAGGGTGATGGCGATGGGGTTCTGAATCCTGGAGAGACGGCTCGGTTGCAGGTCAGCCTCCAAAATCAACAGTCCTGGGACCAAGCCACGGACGTGTCCGCGACTCTCTCCTGTTTCGATCCACGGATCACAATTTTAGACAGCTTGGCCACTTTCCAGGGGACCATCCTTTCGGGCCAGATCGCCTGGAATACAAGCGATGAGTTCAGCCTTAGCGTGGACGAAGACATAGGTGTGGCTGAGATCCCTCTGTTCCTAGATGTCTCGGCGAACGCCGGGACCTATACTATCGCCTTGGATTTCAATCTCCATGTGACCTACGATCAGCGCGGCTGGCCGGTGGATGTGGGCACCACCGTGCGCTCTTCACCTCTGGTCATGAACTTGGACGGAGATGCGGCAATGGAGGTGTTGGCCGTCGATTATCTGGGCTCCCTTCACGTGTGGGATCGGCTGGGCCAAGAGGAGCCCGGCTTTCCAGTGGATGTCTCTGGAAGCGTTTGGGGTTCTGCGGCGGTGGGAGATGTGGACGGCGATGGGCACCTGGAGATCGTCTTCGCCAGCAGCAATGACACGGTGTATGCCTTCACCAGCTCTGGCTCCCGCCTCTTCGCCAGAGGAGTGGGGGGAGCCGTGCTGTCCACCCCCGCCTTGTCCGATCTGGATGGCAACGGTCATCTGGAAACCATCGTGGGGGCTCTGGATGGTTATTTATATGTGCTTCAGGATGACGGCACCGATTACGGACCCTTTCCGGTCAGCTTGGGCGGAGCCACTTTCGCCGCCCCCGCTGTGGCCCATCTAGATGCTGACGGCGCCTTGGACATCGTTATTGGAGATGTGGATAAAAAGGTCCACGCCATCTCCTCCAGCGATGGTCAGTCGCTCCCGGGATTTCCCCTGATCACTGGCGGCATGGTCGTATCCGCGCCGTCTCTGGCCGATCTCGATGAGGACGGCCATAAAGAGATCGCCATCGGCTGCGATGACGGATTTCTTTACGTCATCGACCATTTGGGTGGCCTCCAATTCGCCTTCTCCAGTGGCCATATGGTGCGCTCATCGCCGGCCATCGGAGATGTTGACGGCGATGATCACCTGGACATCGTCTTCACCTCCAAGAACGGGAAGGTCTACGCAGTGGAGGGCGGGGGTGACGTGATTTCCGGCTGGCCATTTCAGGCCGAGGGTTTCATCGAATCATCTCCGGCCATCGTGGATCTAGACGGCGACAACCTGCCAGAGGTGATTTTCGGGACTGCCGCAGAGAAGCTGTATATTCTCGCTGGGGATGGATCTCTCCTGGAAGAATATCCCACGCCGCCTTTGGGGGCAATTTTTTCTTCTGCCGCCATCGTCGACTTGGACGAAGATGGAGATTTCGAAATCGCCCTGGGGACCCCGTCGGGCCTTTCTATCTGGGATTATAAATCGGCGGCGGGCTCGCAGATGCCCTGGCCTATGTATCGGGGTAATTGCCGCAGGACAGGCTACTTTGGCGACAACATCAGCACGAGCATAGAAGATAACTCGAGACATGCAGCGCCTCCTCGGCAATACGCTCTGTCGCAGAACTATCCCAATCCTTTCAACGCCGAGACCCAAATTCGCTTTTCCCTACCGGAGAAGGGTCAGCTCACCTTGGAGATCTACAACATCCTGGGGCAGAGGGTGACCACCCTAGCCCGCGGGTTCTATGAAGTTGGGGAGCACCGGGTGACATGGGATGGCAGAGACAGCGGTGGAGCCCATGTGGGATCGGGCGTCTACTTTTGTCGACTGCAGGCTGGGCAGTTTCGAGAAACCAGGCGGATGGTTCTGCTGCGCTGAGGATCTGCACATCGACCAGAGGATATCAATGAGCCCCCTTGTCTCTCTGGGGGCTTTTTGTTTACTGTGAGCTCAACTCTGTGCCAGCAATTCCTGGAGGTCATCGAGGAATTATGTGAAGATTAAGAGGCGTTTTCAGGAAAAGGGCATCGAGTTTGCCTTTCCCACTCAAACCCTCTACCTGCGGCCTGAAAGCCAGGGATTCAGCATGGCGGCGATGCCACGGAACTAACAAAGACTTGCCCGCTTTGGGTTGACACTAAAAGTTTGAGCGACAATCTATTAGAGGCAATTGGGGGGCTGTTCGCATTTTGCAAGATATGATCAAACGGACTTTTTGTGAGGAAAATCCTGGACGGGCTCCTTGGGTAGAGACGTTTCTAGATGAAGGAACAAAGTATTTAAGGCATTATTCCATAAGACGTTAGTGATACCACCGAGGCCTTAAGATTTCTGTACAAAACTGGCATGGCTTTTGCTCAAATTAAATTCACGCGAGGCCGATGCCACGGAGTTCACCATGGCTGGGCTCCGGCACCACAAGTTTTAGCTTTTGGGTTTCAAGAAGCCAGGTGATCATATGGCGACGACAGGTAAGAAAAAAGTGACTAAATCGAGGCCTTTCCGACGGGTGGATCGAAAAAGCTTGGAGGCCAAAATCGAGATTCTCGATCAGGAGATGCAGAGGGCTATTGAGAAGGGCGAGTTCGATGTAGCCAGAAAGCTTGCCGAAGAGCAGGAAAAGCTCTTGGAATACCTGATGCTTCTTAACGAGAAGCTCTAATAAGAGCTTCATGCAATGTCAATTCAGCACCTGGAAACACAGACCTATAAATTCTTTGACATAAAACAGGGTTGACAAGTTGCCGTCAGCAGATCAAATAAAAAAGGGGCGCTGACCAGAGGTCAATTTGTCGACCCTGTTTTATTTTGGGGCTGATCCGAAAGGATCAGCCCCTTTTTTCTTTGTGCCCATTGTTGTTTTAGCCAACGGATGATTTCAATTAGAGGCGTGAAGCTGGGTTAAGATTATGGAAGCTGATAAGACTCTGGATTCCCGCTTCCGCGGGAATGACAAGGAGTGTTATGTGGATGCGCCGTTGGATAAGACCGCCCGACGGCACGAGAAAATGTCATTCCCGTGCAAACGGGAATCTAGGGACTTTATAAAGACCTATTATGTTTACATTCTACCAAGTAAACGAGGCGGTACACTTTGCACAGCAGGCCTCCCGCCCCTGCAGAAAAATGTAGGAGGGGTCTCCCGACCCCGAACTCCGCCTATTCGAGAGCGTCTACAGCGAAAGAATTTATGCAAGATAAGGAGTTGAAGTCAGTTTTGTTCTTCTTTCCCCTTGAGGCTATTTAAACCTTGCGAAGGTTCTGAACCTTCGCAAGGTTGCTTCCCCTCTTTTAAAAACCGAAGCTCGTTTGTCGGTGTTGATACTCGTATCGTGAATCGTGGATCGTTAATCGTGAAGGATACAAAAATTCACATTGCCTGACGAGTTTCGAATATCCACTGACGTAACTAGCTTCGAAACCGATCACAGACTTACGACCAACACATGTGCTGTCGGGTAGGGTGGTCCGACACCAATCGAAGAGATAGAGATCACTGGGTTGGGAAGGAAGACCCAGTGGTTTTTTATTGACCTGTGGCGGGCATCCGTTTTATATTGAGGGATGATCTGATTATCCCAAAATGACTGTAATTATAGGTCCATAAGCGCACGAGCCTGCAATTGGCGGTTATGAGCATTTTATGCAGATATTCCCAAGTATCTCGATGTGAGGAGAGAGCATGTCTCCGGCGGCCATCGTGATCAAGGGAGCTCGAGAGCACAACCTCAAGAATATCGACCTGGAGATTCCCCGCAACTCCCTGGTGGTGGTGACCGGGCTGTCAGGGTCGGGCAAATCCTCTCTGGCCTTCGACACCATCTACGCCGAGGGACAGCGTCGCTATGTGGAATCCCTGTCGGCGTATGCCCGACAATTTCTCGGGGTGATGGAAAAACCCGATGTGGACTACATCGAAGGTCTCTCCCCGGCCATCTCCATCGAACAGAGAACCGCCTCAAAGAATCCACGGTCCACCGTGGGCACCATGACCGAGATCTACGATTACCTCCGGCTCCTCTTCGCCAGGGTTGGAGTGCCCTACTGCCCGAACTGTGGGCGCCAGATCTCCCAGCAGAATCCGCAACAGATCGTGGACGCCATCATGACCATGCCGCACCAGAGCAAAGTCCTTATTTTGGCTCCCCTGGTTAGAGGCAGGAAGGGGGAGTATCGAGAGGTTTTCGATGAGATTCGCAAGGAGGGCTACGTTCGTGTCCGCGTTGATGGCCGCATCCGGGATGTAGAGAGCAAATTCCGCCTAGAGAAGAACAAAAAACACCACATCGAGGTGGTGGTGGACCGCATCAGGATCGAGGAGGCTGTCAGAGGTCGTCTGGCCGATTCGGTGGAGACTGCGCTGCATTTGGGCTCGGGAGTGGTCCTCGTCGGGGTGGTTGGGGATAAAGAGTACCTGTTCAGCGAGAAGTACGCCTGTGTCCACTGCGGGATCAGTTTCGAGGAGCTATCGCCCAGAATGTTCTCCTTCAACAGCCCCTATGGCGCCTGCAAGGCGTGTGGGGGGTTGGGCTCCAAGATGGAGGTTGACCCCCAGTTGGTGACGCCGGACCCGAGTTTATCTCTCAATCAAGGGGCCCTGGCGCCCTGGGGCAAGCCCATGGGACGCTGGTTTGATCATCAACTGCGTGCCGTGGCCGAGAAATATCGCTTTGCCCTGGATACTCCCTTTGAGAAGCTGAAGCCCGAGGTGCAGCAGATTCTGCTTTATGGCTCCGGGAAGGAGGAGTTCAGGTTCAGATATAAACCCAGGACCCGAAAAGGTTTCTGGGAACATTACGGAGGATTTGAGGGCGTCATCCCCAACCTGACCAGGCGGTATAGACAGACTGAGTCCACCGGCATACGGACGTGGATAGAGAGATTCATGAGCGTCCGTTGCTGCGCACAGTGCGGTGGAGCCCGGTTGCGCAAAGAGAGCCTCTCGGTAAAGATAGCCGACCTGTCTATCGCCCAGGTAACCCAAAAATCAGTACGGGAAGCGCTCGATTTCTTCTCTCATTTGCGTTTAAGCGAGAAGGAACTCCACGTGGCCCGCCAAATTTTGAAGGAGATCCGGGAACGGTTGGGCTTTCTGGTCAACGTGGGCCTGGACTATTTAACCTTGGATCGAGCCACCAGTACCCTGGCCGGCGGTGAGGCCCAGAGGATCCGGCTGGCCACCCAGATTGGCTCTCAACTGGTGGGCGTGCTGTACATCCTGGATGAGCCCAGCATCGGCCTGCATCAACGTGATAACCGGAGGTTGTTGGACACGCTCACTCGCCTGCGAGATCTGGGCAACACCGTCTTGGTTGTGGAGCACGACCGGGCTACCATCTTGGCCGCGGATCACGTCATCGATTTGGGCCCTGGCGCCGGCCTGGCGGGCGGAGAGGTGGTCGCTCAGGGGACACCTCAGGACATCAAGAACTGCAGCCACTCTCTGACAGGGCTGTATCTGAAAGGGGAGAAGTCAACTCCCGTCCCTGACCAGCGCCGGCCCCAGCAGAAAGGCAGCTTGAGAATCGTCGGGGCCAGGGGCAACAACCTCAAATCCCTAACCCTGGATATACCCCTGGGACTGTTTAGCTGTGTGGCCGGCGTTTCCGGCTCGGGCAAAAGCACTCTGGTGGACGAGACTCTCTATCGGGCGTTGGCCAAACGGTTTTACAAATCCAGACTGACTCCCCGGGAATACGACAGCATGGAGGGATTGGAGCAAATCGACAAGGTCATCAACATCGATCAATCGCCCATCGGCCGCACTCCCCGCTCCAATCCCGCCACCTATACGGGTTTGTTCACCCATATTCGCGGGCTTTATGCTCAGCTCCCCGAATCCAGGGTGCGTGGATACCGACCTGGCCGCTTCAGCTTCAACGTCAAGGGCGGACGGTGCGAGGCCTGCGCCGGGGACGGCATCATCAAGATCGCCATGCATTTTTTACCCGACGTGTATGTGAAATGCGAAGTCTGCAAAGGCAAAAGGTTCAACCGGGAGACGCTGGAGGTGAGGTACAAGGGGAAAAACATCGCCGAGGTTCTGGATATGACCGTAGACCAGGCCTTGGTATTTTTCGAGAATATCCCCCAGATTCGAAAAAAATTACAGACCTTGGTCGATGTGGGCTTGGGATACATTCACCTAGGGCAGCAAGCCACCACACTGTCCGGTGGCGAGGCTCAGAGGGTCAAACTGGCCACTGAGCTCTCCAAGAAAAGCACTGGCAGGACTTTCTATATCCTGGACGAGCCTACCACGGGCTTGCACTTCGAGGACATCAACATGCTGCTGAGAGTTCTCAACCGATTGGTGGACTTGGGCAACACCGTGCTGGTCATCGAGCATAACATGGACGTGCTCAAGACCGCCGACTACATCATCGACTTGGGGCCGGAGGGCGGCCAGAGGGGGGGAGAGGTGGTGGCCCAGGGGACGCCCGAGGAAGTAGCCCGGAACAAGAAGTCGTATACGGGGCAATTTCTCCGGCAAGAGCTGGGGTTGTCATGATCTTGGCCTGCACAAACCCTGAATCAGGCGCAGAGCGACCTCTCTTTGGCGGCTCCGGCCAGCTTTTCCCTTGCATAAACGGGCTCCCGGTGATATATTAAGAGAGGCTTTCGGAGAGAACGCTGACCATTAGTTCAGAAGGATTGAGAGGGTCGAGAAGGACGTGAAAGACTCAATTTCTTAAGGAGTTAACCATAAACGCCTGGCACGCCGATGTCTGAGTCCCGAGACCCCTCGGTTCTGGAGATGAGGATGACCAAGGAGGAGCTAGGAAAAAAAACTCCGTTCTATGACAGACACGTGCGGCATGGTGCTCACATGGTCAATTTTGTTGGCTTCGCCATGCCCCTTCAGTACACGAGCATCGTGGGTGAGCATATCCGGGTTCGCTCTACGGTGGGCATGTTTGATCTTTCTCACATGGGCCAGATAGAGGTTCGCGGCCCTGGTGCCCTGGCCTTTGTTCAGAAGATGACCGTCAATGACGCCTCTCTCCTTAAGGTTGGCCAAGCTCAATACTCGGCCATGTGTACTCCAGAGGGAGGTATCGTCGACGATTTCCTGGTTTACCGGCTGAAGGTTTCCTACATGTTGGTGGTCAACGCTTCCAACATCGAGAAGGACTTCCGGTGGCTTCTGGACCACAAAGACGGCCGGCTGGTCGTGGAGAACAACAGCGAAGCCTATGCCCTTTTGGCCATTCAAGGCCCTCGATCTGAGGATGTCCTGGCCAAGCTGACGGATACCAAGCTGAAGGAGATCGCTTTCTATCGCTTTGCCCACGGCCAGGTAGTTGGCCGTCCCGCGTTGATCTCGCGGACGGGCTACACCGGCGAGGATGGTTTTGAGCTGTATTTTGATCCCCGTTATGCGCATCAGATTTGGGACTGTGTCTGGGAGGCGGGCCAGGAGTTTCACATCCAAGCGGTGGGGTTGGGGGCAAGAGATTCCCTTCGTTTGGAGATGAGATACGCCCTCTATGGGCAGGATATCGACGAGACCACCAATCCCTTTGAGGCGGGCCTTTCTTGGATCACGAAGCTTCAAAAGGGGGACTTTGTGGGAAGGCAGTCACTCTTGAATATTAAGGAGAAGGGGCTCGATCGTAAACTGGTGGGCTTCGAGATGAAAGAACGGGCTATCCCTCGGTCTCATTATGATCTGTCTGTGCGAGGACGTAAGGTAGGCCAAGTGACCAGCGGAGTTTTCTCGCCTTCGCTGAATAGGGGCATCGGCACGGGTTACGCCTCCATTGAACATACCGGAGTAGGCACCCAGCTGGATGTCCATATCAGGGGCAAGGCCGTTCCGGCGCAGGTAGTGAAAGCACCCTTTTACAAAAAGGGTTCGCGTAAATAAGTGCTTATTTTAAATGGCATTTTATATTCGCAGCGGTCTTTGAGGACGGAGATTATGCCAGAGAAAATAGGAACGTTGGATGACATTGTGATTACTCGGGCCATTGTGGAGCGGTACTTCCAGAAGCTGCTGGACCATGTGGATGTGGATGTGGCTGTAGCAGGAGGGGGACCCGCGGGTTTGACAGCTGCCTATTACCTCGCCAAGGAGAATGTGAAGGTGGTAGTACTGGAGAGACAGCTGCGCATTGGAGGTGGGATGTGGGGTGGTGGGATGATGTTCAACGAGCTGGTGGTTCAGGAGGCAGGCAAGGGAATTTTAAACGAATTTGGAGTATCGTGCTATCCCTATCAGGATGGTTATCATACCGCTGATTCTGTGGAAGCTATCACCACCATTGGCTCCAAAGCCTGCCAGGCAGGGGCCAAGATCTTCAATTTGATCAGCGTCGAGGACGTCATGATTCGGGGAGAGCGGGTGACTGGCCTGGTGCTGAACTGGACGGCCACAGAAGTGGCCAAGCTCCACGTGGACCCTCTCACTATTCGTGCCAAGTGGGTGGTAGACGCCACCGGACACCCTTCAGAGGTTCTGCAGATTATTCAGCGAAAGGTCGGACCGAAGCTCTTTACCTCCAGTGGAAAGGTGGAGGGGGAGAAGCCCATGTGGGCGGAGGTGGGGGAGAAGACCATTCTGGAAAACACCCGGGAGGTGTACCCCGGGGTTTACGTGACCGGGATGGCCGCCAACGCCGCCTTTGGCGGTCCTCGGATGGGTCCAATTTTTGGTGGCATGCTTCTATCCGGGCAACGGGTGGCCGAGTTGATCCTGTCCAAGATCAAGAGCCCTGCTAAAAAGAAGTGCTCTGTATGAAACAGACGGCTTTGTATCCCAAAATATCGATGAAAGATGAAGGAGGAATGAGCTGATGGGAACAGAGAGCGATTTTGACAGGAACGTACGTCGTGTCCAAGAGGGAATGGATTTGCTGTTTCAACAGCTTTCTGGATGGCGCCATACACCGGTTATAATGGGTGAGAGGAAATGGCGGCCGTCAACCGATGTGTATGAAACGAACGAGTCCCTGATTATCATCTGTGAGATCGCCGGCATGGAGGAGAGTGATTTCGAGATCACCATCGAGGAAAACGAGCTGACCATCAGAGGGGAGCGCAAGGAGGATCATATGGAGGGCAAGACCACATATCACAACAAGGAGATCGACCATGGCCCTTTTGAGCGCAGTTTTCGCATTCCACAATATGTGAATACAGTTGGAATTGAGGCCAACTACCACAATGGATTTCTGGAGGTTACCTTACCCAAGAGCGGACCATCCAAGCAAATACCCGTCGAATAAACACTTGAGAGAAGGTTAAAAACCACTAGTAGCGGGCGAGGGGGAAATGACCAGAAAGAATTTAGCAGGAGGACAAAATCAAAGGTCGAAAATCCCAGGGGAACTACCCATACTTCCGCTCAAGGGGATTGTAGTTTTTCCAAATATCATAGTTCCTCTGGTTGTTTCACAAGAAGAGCACGCTAGGCTCATCGATGAAACCCTGGTCGGGGGAAAAATTGTCGGGCTTTTTCTACAGATGGGTGAGAAGAGCGAGGAACGGGATGATCGAAGTCTGTACGACGTGGGTACAGCTGGACAGATCATCAAGATGTTGCGCTTCCCCGATGGAAGCGTTCGTTTTCTCGTTCAGGGAGCTGCCCGAATCAAAATTAAAAAGTTCCTTCGGACAGAACCCTATCTGGTGGCCAGAGTCGAGAGAATTAAGGATCACACCGAGACCTCCATCGAGCTTGAAGCCCTTGTCAGAAACCTTCTGGAACAGTTTGGAAAGGTCGTATCGCTGGCTCCTTATTTGCCCGATGACCTGCAGATTTCAGCTATGAACATCGAGCAACCGGGCAAGCTGGCTGACCTGATCGCATCGAATCTTAACATGCCTGTGGAGTCTAAACAGGATATCCTCGACACGGCGAGCGTCAAAGAACGGTTGATGAAATTGACTTCTTATGTCAACAGGGAGCTCAATGTCCTTGAGCTGGGCAAGCAGATTCAGAGCCGAGCTGCCTCGGAGATGGGACGAGATCAGAAGGAGTATTTTCTCCGGGAACAACTTAAAGCCATCCAGCATGAGTTGGGGGAAACCGATCAGAAAACGGCAGAGATCGAGGAGTTTCGAAAGAAGATCGCCGCCGCGAGGATGCCTTCTGAGGCCCTAGAGGCTGCTAATAGAGAGTTAGACCGGTTGTCCAGAATTCCTCCCGCTGCTGCAGAGTACACAGTGTCCAGGACCTTTCTGGATTGGCTTGTCTCTCTGCCTTGGAGTAAGGGAACAAAGGATAATCTGGACATTCCCCGAGCCAAGCAGGTTCTGGATGAGGACCATTATAATCTAGAGAAGGTAAAAGAGAGGATTTTAGAATACCTGGCGGTGAGAAAGCTCAAGGCTGAGATGAAGGGTCCCATTCTCTGTTTCGTGGGGCCACCCGGTGTGGGGAAAACCTCCCTGGGCAGATCCATCGCCAGAGCTTTGGGGCGCGAGTTTGTCCGCATTTCTCTTGGGGGAATGCGGGACGAGGCTGAAATACGGGGACATAGGCGTACTTACGTGGGCGCTTTGCCGGGCAGGATCATCCAGGGGATTCGCCGGGCCGGATTCAAGAATCCCGTGTTCATGTTGGACGAGGTGGACAAAATCGGTCAGGATTTTCGAGGGGACCCCGCAGCCGCCCTGCTGGAGGTTCTGGATCCCGAGCAAAACAACAGTTTCTCCGATCACTACCTGGAGGTGCCTTTTGATCTGTCCAGGGTGATGTTCATCACCACGGCCAACATATTGGACCCCATACCAGGCGTCCTCAGGGACCGAATGGAGGTCATCGACCTTCCTGGGTACACCGATGAGGAAAAACTACACATCGCCAAGAAGTACCTGGTGCTTCGGGAACGTGAGGAACACGGCCTGAAGGAGGAACAGATCCAGTTCCAGGATGAGGCCTTGCGGGAGATCATCTCCAAATACACCTTAGAGGCCGGTCTGAGGAATTTGGACCGGGAAATCGCCACCGTCTGTCGAAAGGTGGCCAAGCGGGTGGCCGAAGGCGAGGTGATCGCAGCCACCGTCGCTCCTGATAACCTCTCAGAGTATCTGGGTCCAGAGAAGTTCTTCAGGGAGATGGCCACCCATGATACCAAAGTCGGTGTGGTACCTTCGCTGGCCTGGACACAGACGGGTGGAGCCATCATGTTCGTGGAGGCCACCAAGATGCCTGGCCGGAAGAGCCTTATCCTGACTGGCCAGCTCGGAGATGTGATGAAGGAATCGGCCCAGGCCGCCCTCAGCTACGTTCGTGCCAGCGCTAAAAAACTCAAGATACCAGAGGATTTCTTCAGCAAGGTGGATATCCATGTGCATGTTCCAGCCGGAGCCATTCCCAAAGATGGTCCCTCGGCGGGCATCACCATCGCCACGGCCATTGCCTCTCTATTGACCGGCAAGCCCATCAAGCCGGAGCTGTCCATGACCGGTGAGATCACCCTTCGCGGCGAGGTGTTGCCCATCGGGGGGGTCAAACAGAAGGCCCTGGCGGCGCATCGGGCGGGAATCAAGACGGTTGTCCTACCCAAGAAAAACGAGAAAGACCTGGTGGAAGTTCCCGAGGAGATCAGGAAGGGCCTCGACTTTGTATTCGTGGAGACCGTGGACGAAGTTTTCACTAATGCTTTCGGCAGCAGGTCGCGAAGGGTTGCTCGGCCGAGAAAAACGCCCAGAGCCAGGTAGTCCATCGTGTTCTACGACCTGATTTGCATCGCTGGGAGGATGTGATGAGAAGACATCCAGTTCACCAGATCGTCGCCATCTGCGGCGCCCTGCTTGTGATATCCACGGGAGGGCGTTGTCAGCAGAAGGCCAAGACCGACGAGATGAAGTCCTCAACTGAGGTTCGCAAACCAGCGGTTGCAGGGGCGTTCTACCCGGATAACCCCCAAGCGTTGGCGCAACAGGCAGATCGCTTTCTGGCCAATGTGCCCCAACAGCCAGTGCCTGGTCGCCTCGTCGCGCTGGTGGCCCCACATGCCGGGTATGTTTACTCAGGCCAAGTGGCTGCCTATGCCTATAAGCAGATCCAGGGGAAAACCTTCGACACGGTGATCCTGATAGGACCCAGCCATCGAGCTCTCTTTTCGGGCGCCTCCCTTTACGACGGAGGGGCCTATGAGACCCCCCTGGGGCGCGTTTCCGTGAACGTGAAGATGGCCAGGGAGATGATGTCTTTAAACAAAGGACTTCGCCACGTGCCCCAGGCCCATATGGCCGAACACTCCCTGGAGGTGCAGCTGCCGTTTCTGCAGAGGGTTTTGGGTGATTTTCGCATTTTGCCTATAGTGCTTGGTCCGCGATGTTCCTCTGAGGAGCTGGAGGCTTTGGCTGGGACCGTTGCTCAGGTGGCTCAGGGAGACGGAGAGGTTCTTCTCGTGGCCAGCACGGACATGTCTCACTATCCTTCCTATGATGCGGCTTGCCGTGTGGACAAGGGAACTCTGAGGGCCATAGAGAGTTTTTCACCCCAGGCCGTGGCCCAGAATGAAGCCCGCTGGCTCAAGGAGGACATTCCCGACCTGTCGTGCACCCTGTGTGGTCTGGATGCGGTGATGGTGACCATGATGGCTGCCAAAGCGTTGGGCGCGGATGAGGTCGAGGTCCTCAAATACGCCAACTCGGGCGATGTGCCCATCGGCGATCGCAACAGAGTGGTGGGCTACTGTGCGGTGGCTTTTTACCAGAGGGGCGGTGAAATATCTGGGAAGGAGATGATTGTGAGTGAGGAATTAAACCTCCAGGAGCAAAGGGAGCTTTTGAAGATCGCGCGGATGGCAATTGAGCAGAAACTTGAGGGGAAGCAACATTTACCACCGGAAAGTTCTTATCCGAAGTTGAATGAGAGGCGAGGCAGCTTTGTGACCCTCCACAAAAAGGGACAACTGCGTGGCTGTATCGGGAGGTTCCAGCCAGACATCCCTCTCTGCCAAACGGTGGCCCAGATGGCTCAGGCGGCAGCCTTTTCCGATCGGCGCTTTCCTCCTGTTTCCTCTTCAGAGTTGAATGAAATCGAAATCGAGATTTCGGTGCTGTCACCCCTGAAGGAGATCAGCAGCGTCGATGAGATCCAGCTGGGCACACATGGCATTTGGATCACCCGGGGAGGCCAAAGCGGCTGTTTTCTGCCTCAGGTGGCCACTGAGACAGGCTGGTCCAAGCAGGAATTTCTGGAACATTGCTGCCAGGATAAAGCCTTCCTCCCCAAGGACGCCTATCTCCAAGAGGGCACCACAATCTACACCTTTACCGCCCAGGTTTTCCATGAGGACTAGGCTGGGCGCGCTGGGATTTTTCGGGCAGAAGGGAGATACCGATGAGCTCTCCCACATCCATTCCTCCTGAAGAGATACGCAAGCCCGTGGTGGCCGGGCAGTTTTACTCAGACGACCCTGAGCTCTTGACCAGCCACATAGAAGGCTTTCTGGAGGCGGTGCAAAAAGAGGAACTGCCTGGTGAGATTATAGCTTTGATTGCCCCCCATGCCGGGTATATGTATTCCGGCCAAATCGCGGCGTATGCCTATGCACAGGTTAAGGATACACCTTTCAAGACGGTTGTCGTCATAGCTCCCAGCCATCACGTCTCTTTCGTGGGCGCCTCGGTTTATGAACAAGGGGGCTACCAAACCCCACTGGGGGTAATTCCCGTTAATTCAGAGTTATCTTCAGCCATTATCACCCGTAGTGAGAAGCTTAACTTTTATCCCCAAGCCCACTCCATGGAGCATTCGCTGGAGGTGCAGCTTCCCTTTTTGCAGCACATCCTGAAGGATTTCGAGTTGGTGCCCATCGTCATGGGCGATCAGAGTCTGCCCACCTGCCAGTCCCTGGCCGAGGCCATCGCCTCTTCTCTGGGAGAGGAGAAGGTGCTTATTGTGGCCAGCTCCGATTTATCCCATTACCATCCCTACGAGTGGGCCGTGAAGCTAGACGGAACCATTCTGGAGGCCGTGAACGCCTTTGAGCCCCTGAGGCTTTACCGGGCTCTGCAGAGCAGGGAAAGTGAGGCCTGTGGCGGCGGTCCCATGGTCGCAGCCATGCTGGCCGCCGAAAAGCTTGGCGCCAGAGGCGCCAAGGTCCTGAAATATGCCAACTCGGGCGATGTGACGGGGGATCGGGGCCAGGTGGTCGGTTACATGGCGGCGGCCGTGTTCGGACCGGGAAGGCCTGGCGCTGGAGCGTGAATACACCATCAGGCCACGGGTCATTGACATTAACTATGTCCATAGACTTTAAACCGGAAAAGCCGATTTGGCATGCGAACGGGAGAAAATGAGGGGAGGTGGGTGAAGTCAAAGCCCCCCGAGACGCTGGTGGGCACTCTGGTTTGAGCGTGGAGGAGAAAAGACAGCTCCTGCGCATCGCTCGGAGCGTGATCGAACGAAGGGTCCAGAGCAAGGAAATCCCTGCTTTTCAAGTATCGTCGGAGAGCTTAAAGGAAGAAAGGGGTCTCTTCGTGACCCTCCACAAGGGGAGTGCTCTTCGAGGCTGCATCGGCTATATCCAGGGGATCAAGCCTCTGTATTTGGCCGTCGCAGAGATGGCCGAGGCGGCAGCCTTTCAAGACCCCAGGTTTCCACCCGTTTCTCCCGAAGAACTGCAGGACCTGAAGTTGGAGATCTCCGTGTTGACGCCTTTACATAAGATTCGTGAAGTCTCTGAAATTCAGGTGGGAACACATGGCATCTACATCGTTCGGGGTTCGCAGTCAGGCCTGCTGTTGCCTCAGGTTGCCACGGAGTACGGTTGGGACCGGACCAGCTTTCTCCAACAGACCTGTTTGAAAGCTGGCTTACCCCCGGAGGCTTGGCAGGATCCGCAGTGTGAACTTTTCGTCTTTTCAGCGGATATATTCAGCGAGTAGGGAGCTCAACCTCTTTGAGGGGCTTGGATAAATTTCTTCTCATAAGTGGTGCATTCCTCATCGTCGCCAACCTTGCCGTCCGCAATCTCCACAGGGGTGAGGGCGGGCGGGAGTTGGAGTTCCTGAAGGCCGTTTTTCCCCAAGCGGAACGTTTCCTTCCCCAGACAGAGCCCCTTCCCCACTATCAGGCCTTAGCCAGAAATTGGCAGACGGGCGATGCCCAGCTCGTCGGGTACTGCTTTGACACCGCCGAGATCGTACCGCAGGTGAGAGGATATGGCGGTCTGATCCACATTCTGGTGGGCTTGGACCTCTCCGGACACCTGGTGGGCGTGGAAATCGGGGAGCACGCTGAAACCCCCTTCTTCGTAGAGGGATTTCAGGAATCGTGGTTTACAGAGCAGTTTGTGGGAAAAGGGGTGGAAGATATTCTGGTGATGGGACAGGATCTGGACGGCCTTTCCGGAGCGACCATCTCCTCCAGGGCCGTAGCCAGGGGCATAAGAGAAGGCCTGGCCATAGCGATGCCCGCCTTGCTGCGTACCACTCAGGCCCAGAGGGAAGGTGTCTCTGTGGTGCATAGGTGGTGGCTGGAGGGGGGGGCACTCCTGGCGTTGATGTCCTTGAGTCTGGCGGCTTTTTGGCGGAGAAAGAGGGGTTTGCGCGTCGTCAGCCTGATCTTGAGCCTGGGCATCGTGGGCTTCTATCTAAACGGCTCCCTTTCGGTGGTGCACTTGGTCAATATCATCAACTTACGGTTTCCGCCATTTCCCGTTCATGCCCCCTGGTACCTTCTGTTGTTCTTCGGGGTGGTGACGGCACTGATGGTGGGAAGAATCTATTGCGGCTGGCTCTGTCCCTTTGGCGCCCTGCAGGAGTTCCTCAAGAAACTGGTTCCCTATCGCCTGCGTCTCTCCCCCGCCCTGCATAGAACGGCCAGCCGTCTGCGAACCTTGCTGTTGTGGTTGGTGATCTGTCTGGTGATCCTCAGCGGCAGCCAGGAGGTGCTCCGGTATGAGCCCTTTGCCATGGCCTTTAGCCTGAGGGGCACTCACTTGATGTGGGCCTCTCTGATTCTCATCCTGGCAGCCTCTGTGGTCATCGATCGATTTTGGTGCCGCTATTTCTGTGTGGTGGGTATGGCCCTGCATCTGCTGGGCAAGCTGGGATTGAGGAGAAAGCGGTGCGAGCGCTCGGAGAGCGTGGAGATGGTGGGTGATTTCTGAGGTCAGAATGCTTTTAGCACATTGAGGTGATTATGGCCACATCTATTTCCATCGGCATTGCGGGAGGTACTGGTTCCGGCAAGACGACCATCGCCGAGAAAATCATCGAGCAGATCGGAACGGACAACGTCGTGGTGATACCTCTGGATGCCTATTATCAGGATCGGAACAATTTGCCTTTGGAGGAACGGGAGAAGATCAATTACGATCATCCCTCCTCTTTCGATATCAGCCTGTTGGTTAAACATCTCCGAAAACTCAAGGCGGGCAAGGATGTGCCAATGTTGAGCTACGACTATGTTACTCACACTCGCAGAATGCTGCCGGGAAAGGTGCCCTCCAAGCCGGTTACCATCCTGGAGGGGATCATGGTTTTGGAGGACGAGGGCCTGCGCGACATGCTGGACGTGAAGCTGTACGTCGATACCGATCCGGATGTCCGGCTTATCCGCCGTCTGAGGCGGGATATCCTCGACCGGGGTCGCACCTTCGAAAGCGTCATCGAGCAGTACTTGGGCTCGGTCAGGCCCATGCACTTGGAGTTCGTGGAGCCTTCCAAGAGATACGCCGATGTGATCATCCCAGAGGGAGGCTGGAATAAGGTGGCCATCGACATGGTCGTTGCCAAGATCAGAACTCTACTGGCTGACATGAGGTAGGCGGATGTGCCGATGAAAAAAGGTTTGCGACGAAGTGACATTGCCCCTCTGGTTCTGCTGTGTGTGACCTGGCTTCTTATTGTGATGACCTGGGGCGTCAACCTCCTTCCTGGGGAGCAGCCCCACGTGCCCCAGGTCGATGTGGCCAAGATAAAGAGGGCCATCCAGGAGGCTGGGCTGGAACCCAGGGAGGCCCGCTACTATCGAGTCTTGCCGGATGGCTGGGAGGAGAAGTAGTCGATGGCCTCCGCCATCGACCAATTTAGTTCTGGCCTTGAGAACACCAATTGCTGGAGGGTTGGGGGGGTGGAGATTTTCCGGTTCACATCAGCGCGGCTGGGAAGCTTCAGGCTCTTTGGAAGGAAGCGGTTTTTAGCCATGCAAGCTTATGGCGGAGCCTCAAGTGAAAGGTTCTGAGAATTCAGCGCAGTTTCAGTTTTTCCATGTTGTTCCACATGTTTTCTTCCATCATGTTTTTTTCCATGATTCATTGTCTTGTTCATGAACTTTTCCATGGTTCGATGTGTGCTCTGACCTCAGGTGTGCAGACTTCCCAAGGGTCAGGGGAAGGTTGTCTAGTTCGCATGTCTTAGGAGCAAAGCGGTTCGGACATAGTATATTGCGCCGGTCTATAATTCGGGAAAGAGCCAGAGATTCAGAGTAGTTTCAGTTTTTTTCCTTGTCGTTCCATATGTATTTTTCCGTCATGTTTTTTTCCATGATTCATCATCTTAATCCATAAAGTCTTCCATGATTAAATGTTTGCTCTGTCCCCGGGAGTGCCTGCTGGCAGAGGGCCAGCGGGGGGATTGCCGGGTGCGCATTCACCTTGACGGGAAACTTCAGACCCTGGTGTATGGCAATCCCTGTGCCGTTCACATTGATCCTATAGAGAAGAAGCCGTTGTTTCATTTTTTGCCGGGTAGTCGTTCTTATTCTGTGGCCACCG
>Ga0111203_135_pt1 | contig 26003 bp, 28 predicted proteins | sample DeeMarSWOR324_28_FD_80373 | JGI IMG/M metagenome (GOLD analysis project Ga0111203, IMG submission 80373) | candidate division Zixibacteria bacterium SM23_81 | reverse complement strand
GGTAGGATGACCGGGCTTTTCAGCGGCGTGATGGGCTTCTTCGTGGCCATCTTTTTAGCCATTTTCTATGCCGTTATGGGCTCTTTGCTGACCGCTCTTTTCGCTGGGCTATATAACCTTCTCGCTCGGGGGTTTGGGGGCATTGAGCTTCATCTAGAGCCCCGAGATTCTCAGCTTTCTCAGCCCAGCGCACCAACTCTGAGCACGGAGTGAGAGCATAATGGGGAGACAGGTGCGAGTTCGTGTCGCCCCATCGCCTACCGGCGATCCCCATCTGGGGACTGCCTATCAGGCGCTTTTTAACTGCGCCTTTGCCCGGCGGCGAGGTGGTAAGTTCATCCTTCGCATCGAGGATACCGATCGGGTTCGATCGAGCGAAGAGTCTGAAGTGGCCATCCTGGAATCGCTTCGTTGGCTAGGGCTTAGCTGGGACGAAGGGCCTGATATCGGGGGCCCCCACGGTCCCTATCGGCAGAGCGAGCGGACAGAGATCTATCGCCAGCATGTGGACAGGCTCCTCGAGACAGGTCATGCGTATCGTTGTTTCTGTACCAGAGAGCGACTCGAGGAGATACGAACCCGTCAAGGCGCGGACACCGGATACGACCGACACTGCAGGAGCATCTCATCGAAAGAATCGGACAGACGTGCGGCTGCTGGCGAGCCATTCGTCGTCCGGATGAAGATCCCCCCGGAGGGTCAAAGTCTATTCCAAGATCTCCTGCGGGGGGAGATTTGCAAGGAATGGTCCCTGGTCGACGATCAGATTATCCTGAAGTCGGATGGCTTTCCCACATATCATTTGGCCGTCGTCGTCGACGATCACCTCATGGGCGTCACCCACGTGATTCGGGGCGAGGAGTGGATCAATTCGGTTCCCAAGCACGTCAAGCTCTATGAGTATTTCGGGTGGGAGCTCCCCGTTTTCTGCCACCTTCCGCTTCTTAGAAACAGGGATAAATCGAAGCTTTCGAAACGGAAGAACCCGACATCAATCAACTATTATCGCCAAGCGGGATACCTTCCAGAGGCGCTGCTCAATTATTTGGGTTTGATGGGATGGGCCATGCCCACCGGCGAGGAGAAGTTCACCCTCGAGCAAATGTGCCAGAACCTCGAGCTGGAGAAGATCTCTCTGGGAGGACCGGTCTTTGATGTCGCCAAGCTCCGCTGGCTCAATGGACGATATATTCGAGAGGACTACGCTCCCGAAGCACTACAGGAGAAGCTCGAGGAGTGGGCGCTCAACCAGGAACGCATCGGCAAGATCGTCCCGCTGGTTCAGCCCCGGCTGGAGACGCTGGCGGATTGGGGTGGCCTGACCACAGCTTTCTTCGCCGATGAGGTGTCTCTCGCAGCGGAAGATCTCAAGATGAAAGGCAAAAAGCCGGAGGAGCTGGCTGCCATCCTCCAGATGCTGGTTTGGAGATTGGAGCAGCAACGTGATTTCACAGCGCCAGCTCTCGATGCCCTCTTCCGGGAGATGTCCCAGAAGTTTGGAATAACGCTCCGGGACCTGACCGGCCCCTGCTTCGTGGCGTTAAGCGGAAAGCCTGTCTGGACGCCGCTGTTTGACTCCATGGAGATTCTCGGATCGGACATGGTCCGTATGCGGCTACAGCGAGCTATAGAGGTTTTAGGCGGCATCTCCGGAAAGAAGCGTAAGGAACTGGATAAGCAGTACACGGCCCTTTTTGGATACAGGGATTGAAAGCAGGCATTCATGATCGTACCGGAAAAAAACACAGATAAGCTCGATAAGGATGTCAAGGGGCCTCTAGAGACTCCTCAGCTGGACTTCATCCGCGCCATCATCGAAGAGGACATCAAGGCCGGTAAACATGATGGTCGGGTTCACACTCGGTTTCCTCCCGAACCTAACGGATATCTGCACATCGGTCATGCAAAGGCCATCTGTATCGATTTCGGCGTCGCAGCGGACTACGGCGGGAAGTGCAATCTGCGCATGGACGACAGTAACCCCGCCAAGGAGAGCATGGAGTTCGTGGAGGCCATCGAGGAGGATATCCGCTGGCTGGGATTTGACTGGGAGGATCGGCTCTACTTCGCCTCCGACTATTACGAGCAGCTCTATGAGTATGCCGAGCAGCTGGTTAAAAAGGGCAAGGCCTATGTCGATGACCTGAGCGCCGCTGAGATCCGCGAGTATCGCGGCACCTTGACGAAGCCGGGCAGGGAGAGCCGCTACCGCAACCGGTCGGTGGAGGAAAATCTCGATCTATTCCAGCGCATGCGGGCCGGAGAGTTCCCGGATGGCTCAAAGGTGCTGCGAGCCAAGATCGACATGGCCTCCGGCAACCTAAACATGCGGGATCCGATTATGTACCGTATCCTTCGCGCCAAGCACTATCGAAGGGGCAACACATGGTGTATCTACCCAACGTACGACTTCACCCATGGTCAATCGGATTCCATCGAGGGGATCACGCATTCTCTCTGCTCCCTTGAATTTGAGGATCACCGTCCGCTCTACGACTGGTACCTTGACCAGCTGGGCATCTACCACCCTCAGCAGATCGAGTTTGCGCGGCTCAACCTCAGCCACACGGTGCTCAGCAAGCGCCTCTTGAAGCAGTTGGTGGACGAGGGGCATGTCAGCGGTTGGGATGATCCCCGGATGCCAACGCTGAGCGGTATGCGCCGTCGGGGTTACACACCCGAGGCCATTCGGGATTTCTGTGATCGGATCGGTGTGGCCAAGAGGGATAGTCTCGTCAACATAGCGCTTTTGCAACACTGTCTGCGGGAAGATCTCAATAAACGCACGCAGCGGGTCATGGCGGTGTTACATCCGCTCCGGGTGGTCATCGATAACTACCCAGAAGGGAAGGTCGAGGAGTTGGATGCCGCGAACAACCCCGAGGACGAGTCCATGGGATCACGTAAGATTCCTTTCTCAGGCACGATCTACATAGAGCGTGAGGACTTCCGAGAGGATCCGCCGAAAAAGTTCTTCCGTCTGGCTCCGGGGCGGGAGGTACGGTTGAAGCACGCTTACTACATCACCTGTGATCGGGTCATGAAGGACCAGCGAACCGGTGAGATCGTCGAGCTACACTGCACCTATGATCCGGAGTCGCGCGGTGGCTGGACGTCAGATGGGCGAAAAGTCATGGGAACGCTTCACTGGGTTTCGGCGGAGCATGCTGTGAATGCGGAGGTGCGCTTTTACGATCATCTTTTCGTCAAAGAGGACCCCTTCGACCTGAAAGAGGGAGAGGACTTCAAGCACTATTTGAATCCCAACTCCTTGGAAGTCCTCAGCGATTGCAAGGTGGAATCCACTCTGGCCGAGGCGAAGCCCGGGAGCCGTTACCAGTTTCTCCGACAGGGATACTTCTGCGTCGATTCCGATTCCATCGAACAGAGGCTGGTGTTCAACCGCACCGTCTCGCTGCGGGACACATGGGCTAAAATCGAGAAGGCACAACAGTAGATAAGCGCGGATTCCTCTTTAGTGAAAAGTCTGTTCCTGGTTGTGGATGTTGGTGAAAGATATCGTTTGGCGGTTATCGGTTTCGAAGAGCGTTACGTTTGTCGGCTGTCGGAATACGTTTGACGTGAAGAATCCGATGGCCCATTCAGTTGTTTTTGACGAGGCCCGTCGGACGATATACGATTGACATAACGAGCCTCGATACCGATAAGCGAGTTTCAGTAGCCGAAACGTCCACGCTCTTCTTAACCATCGAAGTTTGAAAAATAACTGGGGTGTCGTCCAACGGCAGGACACATGACTCTGGATCATGTTATCGGGGTTCGAATCCCTGCACCCCAGCCAAATATGGCGCCATCGTCTAGGGGTCTAGGACACCGCCCTCTCAAGGCGGAGGCACGGGTTCGATTCCCGTTGGCGCCACTCGCGCGCCCATAGCTCAACTGGACAGAGTACCTGACTACGGATCAGGGGGTTGGGGGTTCGACTCCTCCTGGGCGCGCCACTTCTTCTCCGGGAGAATGATCCTTGACCGAGGACGAGAAGTGGATGCAACAGGCCCTGGCGGAGGCTGAGGCGGCTTACCGGGAGGGCGACGTACCTGTGGGGGCGGTGGTCGTTTCGGGGGGAAGGATCATTGGTCGAGGGCACAACAGAACGGAGCGTCTTCAGGATCCCACGGCTCACGCGGAGATATTGGCCATAGGGGCTGCTGCTACCCACAAGAAGTCTTGGAGGCTCCCGGAGGCGAGCATCTACGTGACCATGGAGCCTTGTTCCATGTGCGCAGGAGCTCTGGTGCTGGCTCGGATCAAGCGCTTGGTTTTCGGCGTCCGGGATCCCAAGTTCGGCGCTTGCGGATCGTTATTTAACATCGTTCAAGATCGTCGCCTCAATCACTGCGTTCAACTAACCGAAGGGATTCTTGCCGATCAGGCCTCAGATCTTCTGAGGTCCTTTTTCAAAAAGTTGCGCCTCAAGGAAGAAGGTGAGAAGGGAGAGCAGTGATCGGTCACATCGTCACGCGGAGAGGTGCCGGAGTCTGGTTTATCGGGGCGGTCTCGAAAACCGTTGTATCTTCGGATACCGGGGGTTCGAATCCCTCCCTCTCCGTTTTTAAAGACCGTGGATCGTTGATCGGTAATCGTGTATCGTGAAAGACCGAGACTCGTTACATCGGAATTCAAGATACGGAGCTCGGGAAATCACCTATTGCCAATTGCCATAGCTATTGCCATTGATCTTTCGCTAAACTCTCCAAACTCTCAGAACTCTCTCAACTATCGCTGCGGAGAGATGACCGAGCTGGTCGAAGGTGCACGACTGGAAATCGTGTGAGGGGTCACAAGCTCCTCCGAGGGTTCGAATCCCTCTCTCTCCGCTCTTGTCTCGAAGAATTCATCCCTTGTACAAATCGATCATGCGGAGGTCGAGAGATCTTGCACGTTCACGGACCTCCTGCTTTTATCTTGCCACAGGAGGCGCGCTCACTTACGCCAAAGTTCCACCTGTGGTTTTTTTGTATCACTGAGAAGGAAATTATTATGTCGAGAGTTATTGTTTTCTTTGTCGTTGGCCTCATATTTCTTACAGTAAGCCCTGCTCCTAGTCATCCCCCACCGGTATTAAGCTGGAGTTCGATATCAAAGAACATGAGCTTGAGATCATTACGTAGCACACCGTTAAAAGCAGTTCGAAGCACTTTGTGGACAGAATCGTGGTGAAACTTAATGGCGAAGAGATCATTGGACAGAAGTTTCGGTCTCAAGGGGACTCGCAAATCCAGAGAGTAGAGTACACGATTATCGATGCCAGGTTGGGCGATGAGATCGAGGTGGTCGCAGGCTGTAGTATCTCCGGAAGGAAAAAGGCGACCATCATAGTGGAGGAAACTGTTCGGGAAGAAGAAGAGATGCCGCAAGAGGAGGACTGAGTCGGCATTGGTGAGGTGCGAATAATTTGAGACCTCGCCCTTAGCGGCGGGAGGATCCATGGCTCCAATTTCCGGTGCTCGGAAGCCTTTCACGACAATCCTGCGCTTTGTCGGTTTTGTGATATTTCTCTATCTATTCTTGGTCAGCGTGAGGCTTTTGGGCACCGGGTTTAAGATGTTCGGCGCCGGATTCGCTGAACGTCTCATCAGCACCACATCGAATCCCTTCATCGGGCTTTTTGTAGGAATCTTAGCCACCAGCCTGGTGCAAAGCTCCTCCACCACCACCAGCACCGTCGTGGGCTTCGTGGCCTCAGGGATTCTCACCATAGAGAACGCCGTTCCCATCATCATGGGCGCCAACATCGGCACGACCGTGACCAGCACCATCGTCTCCATGGGGCACGTCACCCGGCGGGAGGAGTTTCGCAGGGCTATGGCTGCTGCCACGGTGCACGACTTCTTTAACATTCTTACCGTAGCCGTCTTTTTTCCCCTGGAATTGGCCACCGGCTTTCTGCGCCGGGTGGCCCAGGCCATCTCCACGCTCATGGTCGGAACCGAAGGGGTCACCTTCGCCAGCCCGGTGAAGAGGGTGGTCAAGCCCGCGGTTGAGCTAGTCGTTTCCTTGACCACCAGTATTGCCGGGAGGCACGCTGCTATGATCGTGGCCATCTTTGGGGTCGTCTTGCTGCTTATCTCACTCTATTTCATCGTAAAATATGCCAAAAATCTGGCCTTGAAACGGGCCGAGATCGTCCTGGACAGGTTGATGGGCAGAAGCGGAATGACCGGCATGGCTGTGGGGTGTGGAGTGACAGCGGTCATCCAGAGCAGCTCGGTCACCACCTCTCTCATGGTTCCCCTGGCCGGAGCAGGTATCGCCCGGCTGGACCAAATCTTTCCCATCACCCTGGGGGCCAATGTCGGGACCACCATCACAGCTCTGATGGCCTCACTGGCGGGTGACGCCAGAGGGTTGATCATCGCCATCGTACACCTTTTGTTTAACATCTGTGGCATCTTGTTTATATACCCATTCAGGCCATTGCGGCGAATTCCGATGTTCCTGGCAACGAGGCTTGGTGATGTTGCCGCTAAAAAGAAGAGGTATGCCGCCCTCTTTATCATAGGCTCGTTTTATGCCCTGCCTGTGATGTTAATACTGTTAAGCAAACTGCTGTAGGAGGTGAAGTATGTTTAAGGAACTCATCGAGGCATTCAGACGGCGTCCCCTCCTCAATCAGATGATATCCGAGATGGAACAAATGCTGGCAGAGGCCGTCCATATGTATCATCCGACTGCTGATGTGCTTACTGGAAAGCAGCAGTTGTCGCCCGAGGTTCACAAGATGATCTATGAGACAGACCGTAAGATCAATCATCTGCAGCGTAAGATTCGAAAACAGCTAGTGGAACATCTCATCGTCGCGCCTGGGTCCGACGTCCCGATAAGCCTTATCCTGATGAGCATCACCAAAGACGCAGAGCGGGTGGGCGATCTTTGTAAGAACTTATTGGAGGTAGCAGAAGAACTCGGGGGTACGCTGGACGGGGGCAAATATGAAGAGCGTTTCGGGAAAATTCTTCGCGAGACGGAGACACTCTTTGTGCCCACAGTGGAGGCCTTCTGTACATCAGACAAAGGTCTTGGTCACGAAGCGGTGGAAAAAGCACGGCATCTGGCGAAAGAATGTGATGAGGTGATTTCGGAGCTATTGGAGGATTGTCTTGGGTGTCGCCACGCAGTTCTCTTCACACTCCTGGCTCGTCATCTCAAGAGGATTTGCTCTCATCTCTCCAACATCGCCACCAGCGTGGTCATGCCGCTGCACAAGCTAGACTACTTCGATGAGAAGTGGGGAGATATCTTCTGAAGCTCGGAAGATTGGCACTTTGAAGAAATTGACGAAGTCGGCAAGGAGAGAATCGATGAAGAGTGAGAGGTCTAAGCCGATCAGAGTTCTGTTCATCTGCGTGGGCAATGCCGCCCGCAGCCAGATGGCCGAGGGGTTTCTGAGGGAGTTGGGTGGTGATCGTTTTCAGGTTTCCAGCGCCGGAACGAGCCCGCACTGGCGGGTGGATCCTCCAACTGTGGCTGTCATGCTGGAGGTGGGGGTGGACATCTCTCGCCAGCATCCCAAGGGTCTAGAAGAAGTTGATGTGATGGACCAGGACGTGGTGGTGACCATGGGCTGTCCGGCCGATGCATGCCCCGTCGTCCCCGGAGCCGAGAGGCGAGAGTGGGAGCTGGAGGATCCTCACGAGCAGCCCATCGGGGTCTATCGAGCCGTCAGGGATGAGATCAAGCGCAGGGTGGAGGAGATGGTTGAGAAATTTGCCAAGTAGCGCTATTTGTCCTTGGGGGAGAATTCGCCGCCTGGAAGAAGGGCGGCTTTTTTAATTGTCAGGAGATTGCGTGATACGTGATGTGTCTTGCGTGTTGCGTGAAAGTTAGAGATTAGAGACTCGGGATTCGTGGATCGTGGATTGTGATTCGTGAGAATTCGAGACCGGAGACTGGAGGCTCGAGCCTAGAGAATCGTGCAAAACCGGGATCCGGGAATTGGGATCCGTTAAAACATCATTGTAAATCGTAAATTGCAAATATCAAATTGAAAATTTACCCCTCCCCTCACTGCTTCCTGCTTACTGCCTCCTGGGTAAGGGAGCTGGTGGGATTGCTATTGCCATTCCATTGGGGTGATTGTGGTCAATCTTCAATCTGCAAAGGCTTTCTGGTAATGCAAAGGGCCCTCCCGAAACATTCGAGAGGGCCTTTCAGTTTATCGCCAGACAGGGCTCAATATATTGAGCCCCTACCGGATCAATGCCATCTTCTTGGTGTCCACAAAATCTCCCGCCTTCATTCGGCAGAAGTAGATGCCGCTGGGCACTGGATATCCATTGGTGTTGTGGCCGTCCCAGCGCACCTGATAGGAGCCTGCCTCTCGATATCCTGCCATCAGTTCTCGTACTAACTGCCCGGTAGCGTTGTAGATGCGCAGACTCACCTGGTTCCCTTGAGGGATGTGGAACCGAATGGTGGTCTCCGGATTGAAGGGATTGGGATAGTTCTGATGGAGGGCATAGCACGTGGGCAGGGTCGCCATGGATGTGGTCGGCTCAACCGGAACGTAATCGCCGCCTCCCAGGAAAGTGGAGTAATCGAGAGTATCTGCCATGAAGTTGAGCTTCACAACAAAGACATCCCGGTCACCATTGTAATCGGTGTCGAAAGCTGCTTGCGTGGTGGGAAAGTTGGGTGAGCCGGTAATCCCCGTCAGATAAGCGCAGCGTGAGCTGTCCAGGACGATATCATAACCGATATCGGAATCGAGGCCTCCCAGGAAAGAAGCATAATCGAGAGCACTTCCGGCTGGGTTTAACTTGGCGACAAAGGCGTCTCCGTTATCGTTATAAGTGACATCGAAAGCCCCGGCGGTAGTGGGAAAACCCGCTGAGAATGTCTCCCCGGTCACGTAGGTATAGAGGGAGTCGTCCAAGAAGATGCCATAGCCGATGTCAGAATTGGCGCCTCCAAGAAAAGAAGCATAGTCAAGGTCGCTTCCCTCTGGATTTAGCTTCACCACGAAAGCGTCCAGGTCGCCGTTATGGGTCTCATCGAAAGCCCCTGAGGTGCTGGGGAAGTCGTTTGAGATGGTCTCCCCGGTCACGTAGGCGTAGAGGGAGTCGTCCACGACAATGCTGCGGCCATAGTCAGAGTTGTTTCCCCCCAAGAAGGTGGCGTAGTCGAGGTCGCTTCCCGTTGTGTTGAACTTGGCTGCGAAGACGTCGAAATCACCATTGGGGGTGGTGTCGTACGCTCCTGTAGTGACAGGAAAGTTATCTGATGCGGTATACCCCACTACATAGGCATAGCTGGCTCCCGCCAGGGCGATGGCCAGGGCCTCATCCTCAAAATCCCCTCCCACAAAGCTAGAGTAGGAAAGATCGCTTCCTGTGGGATTGAGTTTGGCCACAAAGGCGTCGCTCTCGTCGTTATGTTCGGTATCAAAAGACCCAACGACGACGGGAAAGTCCGCTGACCAGGTCACCCCAGCCGTATAGGCGTACCCGGAGTTGTCCACGGCTATGTCGTTACCGTAGTCGAAATCGAAGCCACCTATGAATGTCGCGTAAGTAAGAGTATTTCCATCTGGGCTGAGCTTGACCACGAAGGCGTCCATCTGGCCGTTATGCGAGGTATCTAAAGCTCCGGTGGTGTGAGGGAAATCGGAAGACCAGGTCTCGCCCGTCACATAGGCATTGCCGGAGTGATCCACAGCGATGCCATAGCCTAAGTCGTCAAGCATGCCCCCCAAGAAGGTGGAGTAGCCCAGGTCGTTTCCCGTATGGTAGAGTTTGGCCACAAAAGCATCTGTCTGACTGTTATGGCTTGTGTCAAAAACTCCAGAGGTGGTGGGAAAGTCCGACGATTCGGTCCACCCCGTCACGTAGGTATTGCCGGAGACGTCCACGGAGATGCTGAAACCGCCATCTGTGGCGTCAACCTTTAGAAATGTGTTCCAGGTCAAGTCGGTCTCCTCGGCGTCAACCAGCGTACACAGGAAAAGTGGCAGGATCAACTTGAGAAACATAAGAACTTTGATATTTGGCTTCACTTTGCTACCTCCTTTCTTATTGCTGAGCATTCATGGTGCTAAAGGAATTTATTCTTGACTCAATCGGCCAGCCTTTCTTTTGTGATGGTGTCGAAATCTCACGTGTTGGAGGAATTCGCCAAGAAGTTTTTAAAATTACCAACAAAGTAGACGATAGAGGACCCTCAGTCAAGAAGATTTGTAAATTTTCTCAAACTTTTTAATGTTCAGACGCCCAATAGAATTGCAATTGTGAGCCGATATGCGTCATTGTATCAATAAAGATGAGACCAGAGAGTGTGGGGATACTATGTCCTCAATGGTGGCGAGAAAGATGATGCGTAAGCCCTGCTAAATGAGAATTACCGTAGCATCGCGAGAGTTTTTATAATTGGAGAAAAAAGGCTTGACAATACTGCTTAATACATCTATATTCTTAATGCATATAGAGACTGGAGGCTGTTATGTGCGCAAAAGACTGTTGTGCCCCGAAGGATGAACGGAAGGGAGTTGAAATCGCCTGCAAATGTGAGACTCGCGTGCAGCGATTTCTTCAGCCATGTCTTCTCCTTTTGTTGAAGGTAAAACCCTCATATGGCTACGAGCTGGTGGAGAATCTTCACCAATTTGGATTTGATGAGCTTCCTGATCCGGCGACAACGTACAAGAACTTGCGCATCATGGAACAGGAAGGTTGGGTGGCCTCGCAATGGGATACAGGAGGGCCGGGGCCGGCGCGGAGAATCTACCAGGTGACCCCAGAGGGTGAGGATTTGATACAGAGTTGGACGGTGGCCATACGAAGGACTCAAGAATCCCTGAACACGTTTCTGTCTCTCTATGAGAGGGAATTTAAAAAATGACGGGAGGTGAAAAAACATGTGTTGTGGACAACCTCATCATGCTGGCCTCTTGGGCTGGGGAGCACACCGATCGGAGTGTCTCTGTTTTTCGCGGCGCTTTATCAGCTCTGCTGAAGAAAAGGAAAGACTGGAGAGATATCAGGAACAATTGAAAAAGGAGCTGGCCGGCATTGAGGAACAGTTGAAGAAAAAAAGCAGGTAGGACGAAAACGCCCCGGACATCATGGCCCGGGGCGTTTCTACATATTTTGTGATTCTCAACTCAGCGTATCTGCCCAACTCAGAAGATCAATTCCCCCTCAGGACCATCTCAGGCCAGGTTTTCCTTGACCGTCTCAGCCAAGCGCCGAATGCCTTCCGTAATTTCCTCCTCCGTTGGAAATGAGAAATTCAACCGCATGGAATTTTCTCCACTGCCATCGGCACAAAAGGCCGAGCCGATCACGTAGGCCACGTCTCGATCCACTGCCTGAGCGAACATCTTCTGAGTATCAATGCCTTTAGGAAGGGTCACCCAAAGGAATAAGCCGCCCTTTGGGCGCGTCCAGTGAATACCGGGAACCTTGGGCATGTAGGCATCCAAAGATCCAAGCATGGCGTCCCGTTTTTTGCGGTAGACTCCGATGATGCGCTCAATTTGTGGTTCCAGGAGACCGCGTTCCATGTAGCGACGGACGAGGGCCTGGGTAAATGAGGGCGTGCACAAATCCATGGATTGCTTGGCCAATTCCAGCTTGTCGATGATCTCCCGGGGCGCTATGGTCCACCCTAAACGCATGCCCGGAAACAGGATCTTAGAAAATGTATGTAGCGAGATGACATGCCCCTTGTCGTCCATTTTCAGTAAATCTGGCGGGGCCTGACCCTCGAAGCGGAGCTCGCGATAGGGGGTATCCTCCACGAGGGGCAGGTCATATTGGTAACAGAGATCTAGGAGCTGGCGTCGTCTCTCGGTGGACATGGTCACCCCGGCCGGGTTTTGAAAATCAGGCACCACGTATATGAATTTGGGCATTTTGCCCTGACCCTGGAGTTCTTTGAGCTTGTCCGATAGCAAATCCACCTTCATGCCTTCGTCGTCCAGGGGAATGCTCACCAAATTTGCCCTGTAGCTGGTAAAAGCGTTTAGACCCCCTAAGTAACTGGGGAGCTCCACGATAACGATGTCTCCGGGATCGAGAAACATCTTGCTGATCAGCTCTAAACCCTGTTGGGAAGCGGTGGTGACGATAACGTTCTCCTCCGTCAGGTTTAATCCTTGGGCAGCTCCCCACTTGGCAAGAGCCCTCCTGAGGCGCGGTTCGCCAGCCGTAAGTCCGTACTGGAGAGCAGTGTCTCCCTCCTGGGCCAGAACCTCAGCGGTGATTTGAGAGATCGCCTCCAAGGGAAAGACACCGGGGTCGGGCAATCCGCCGGCGAAGGAGATAAGCCCTGGCTTATTGGCCAGCTTGAGAAGCTCCCGGATAGCGCTGCGCTTCATGTTCTTCATGTTCGCAGAATAAAGCCTTTGTAGGTCCATGGCAGCCGACCTCCGTGTGGGGGGTGGGTCGTTTTTACATAGATGGAATTCGCAAATTCTGAAGGGGAGTTTTACGTGATGTCAGGTTTCCCAAAAGCCGAGGGCTAAAGGGATGGAGGGAAAGAAAATTCGGGCTACTGAAGGTACTGTGGTCGGAGCGAGAAGAGACCTTTCCTCCCTTAAATTCCCCTCCCAAAGGCCAGAATAATTAGCAAGGCGTGTTTTCACACATAAATGTTAGCATTTCTGGCCTCTGTTGTCAATAAAAAACCGCTAAGCAAGTGAGATTTAGCGGTTGTGAGAAGTGTGTGCTGTTACATTCTCTTGGTGTTTGGCGATCTCTCATCATCACTGGTATAAGTGCTGGCGGTGAATATAGGTAGCTACCTCCTTGGGCACCAAATATTTGATAGATCGTCCCTCTCGAACTCGCCTGCGGATTTGGGAAGAAGAGATCTCGATCAAAGGAGTCTGAACCAGCGTGACCTTCTCGGCTACTCCAGGATCCAAATCGCGCAGGTCGCAGCCCGGCCTGGGCACAACCACGAGAGAACGGGAGGCCAAAAGCCGTTCCGGCTCATGCCAGGTGAAAACGTCAAATATGTTGTCGGCTCCCATGACAAAGAGAATACGATACTTCGAGCCATACCGGGCTTTGAGCTGATCCATGGTCTCCGCAGTATATGATGGGCCAGCCCTCTTGATTTCAATGTCCGAGGCTTGAAAACGCGGATTGCCTTTTAGGGCTATTTTGAGCATGCGAAGACGATCCTGCCAGGAGGCTGTGATGGCAGAGTTCTTGTGTGGAGGGCGAGCTGAAAGAAGGAAGAGCACTTGCGCGAGATTGAGTTTTTCCATGACGTCCTGAGCCACGATGAGATGTCCGTTGTGTATAGGATCGAAGGTGCCCCCTAAAATGCCCAGTTTGGGAAGGTCTTTTGCACTTTGGATTTTACTCATTATAGGGCAAGGCTACAAGCAGGAAATGCCGAGTGGTGAGTCGAGAATGATTCTTTAAATTTTCAACTGCCTCATTCTCTCAATTGGAAATGGTTTTCGCGGCGATTTGGTGGATACGAGAAGGTCTCCCCACTAACCGGCATTATTCTGATGCTTTTGGAGCTTCCGCTAGCTCTTTCTCGATTTTATCGATACGCTTTTGAGCTCGTTGGACTACTTTCTTGGAGCTGCTCATCTCCAAAACCTTTTGGTAAGACTGTAAGGCTTGTTCCCATTTTTTTTGGCGGTGCTGGCACTCACCGATGGCATATTGGGCATCATCAGCCCATTTGGTGTCAGAGTAATTCTTTAATAATTCCTCAAAGTAGATGATGGCAGAGTCATAGGCACCCATTTTATAATAGAGTTGGCCGTTGAGATACTCCTTCTTTGACAGTCTCGTCCTGGCGGACAGCAGGTATTTTTTGGCTTCAGAAACATATTCACTGTTGGGATAATCATCCAGGAAGGTCTGCAACGCTCGAGCGGCCTTTTGGGTGTCATCCTGATCCAATGGTGCGGGCAAACTTTGTTTGTAATAGGAGACCCCTACCTTGTATTGAGCATCGTCGACAAACGGGCTTTGGGAGTAGTTACGCAGCAAACGTGTGTATTCATGGATGGCGGATTGATAATCCTCTTGGCCAAAGAAGCACTCCGCCAGATAATACTGGGCCTCATCCACGTAATCGCTTCCCGGGAAATTCCAAATCAGTTTCTGGAATTCCGTCTGAGCATCAAAATATTTCCGGTTGTCAAACTTCTGTTTGGCCAGCAGAAACTGATCTTCGGCGTCCAATTTCGCCTTGGGAGGGCCAGGTCCGCAGCCAAACACAAAGACGAGCAGGCCCGATGCAATCAGAAAAATCGCGAAGTGTTTCATGACATCACAACTTGGCTACTGGGTAGTATAGAACAGATAGATGAATCCCCCGATGACCACAGACAACAGTGCTGGCTCGGCAAAGCGGCTCCAGCCGTCCGTCTTTAATTGGGGGGAGATAAAGGGCACCGACTCCTGTTCTGCGTAATCTAGCTTTTTCGCAGGGATCCAATCTCCCCCGGTTCGTTTCGCCTCTCCCGTCCACAGGACCTCTCCGTCTTCTCTGGAGAGCTGCAAGAGAAGATGAAGGCGAACTTGCCTCTCTACCAACCGAGAGCCGAAGAGGTGCTTACGCCGGGATGCAGGATAGAGAAGATTCAAATTCATCAAGCGATAACGGAGGAGTTCTCGGTCAGCACAAGCCATATTGGGCTGTGCACACGAGGTGTCTGGTGCTATGACTCGATAACTTCTGCGCCGCAAGCTTTGGATGAGCGCCCGCTCCACTAGCCAATTCCCGGGAGCATCGGATTCGGACCCCAAATGGAGAACTTTCGGCTCATGCGAAGGGAGGCGATCGCACACTTCCTCGATCGCCTCCTCAACTACTGACCTCAGTAAATCGAAATTAGTGGGAATGACCTCGGAGTCAATCCCTTTCTCCACACCATCGCCGCTGGCCATGGAGAAGAATCCCAAGCCAAATGCGAAGACGCCAATCCACAAGGAAACTTTGGCTGCTTTGTGCACGCTATGACCGTCTTTCCCCGAAAAGGCCGAAAAGAACTTAGGAATTAGGGCGACAGCTCTTCGATCTTCATCCTGGCCACATCTGTGTACTCGCTATCCGGGAAGAGGTTTAAGAGCTTTGAAAACTCAGCTATTGCCTGGGTTGCATCGCCTATCTTAGCGTAACAGAAACCCAGCTTCAGCTGAGCGTCGTCGTCCTTTTCGGTATTGGCGTAGGGAAAAACTTTCTTGAACTCATGGATCGCCCTGGGGTAATCCTCTAGACCATAATAGCATTCGGCCAACCAGTATTGGGCGTTATCAGCCAGGGTGCTCTGGGGATGTTGAAGTATGAGGCGTGTGAATTTATCAATGGCCTTCTCATAATAGCGGCCGTGGTAATCGTCCAGGGCTTCGTTGTACAGTGCCTGAACCTCGCTGGTCGCAGGTGTTGGAGGAATGGCCGCCCTTGGTGCTGCAGGCACCGACGGCGATTCCATACGCCTATTTCTCAGCTCTTGGCCCAGCAAGGATACGCGGCTATCGAGATCGGCAGTTTGTTTGTTAAGTCGCGCCGTTTCTTGGGACATTTCCTCTACAGTGCCTTCCAGGCGAGCGACATCCTCCTTGATTTCCTGAATGACCGGATACCAAGGTTCATCCTCTATGGTTCCTTTCCTAGAGGCTGAAGTGGCACAACCCATCATGCCCAGAAGTGAGAGACCGACGATGAACCAGCCGAGTTTCCTCCACATAGTATCCTCCTTATGTGAGTGGGCATATAAGGACAATTCCGACGTGCACATCAAGCAAGAATATATACCAGATCTTTCCAAAATGTCAAGGGTAAAATCCGATCTATAAACAGAACTTCAAATACAGCAGATGCCAGAAGCGTCGATCTCCATCGCCCTCCTCAACCAACAAGGTGTAATTGGCCAAGCAGCTGCTGAGGTGGCAGTGAGGTATTCCCCAATCCCTGATATTGCCACCCAATAGGCCCAAGCCGAAAGAATATACGTCTCTCTCCTTGGGCTCCGCCTGGAAGTATCCCAATCTGAGGGACAGACATTCCCAAAAGGTGCGCTCAAACCCAAAACGAAACCTGTTCCAATCGATCTTCTCCTCACCAGCGGCATCACGGAGGTCCATGGCCACGATGGTGCTGCCATCGGGGTAAAAAGAGATGCCCGCGTTCACGCTTTCATCCTTGAGGCCTTCCATTTCCCAACGAAGTTGTGCCAGAGAAGAGGGGAAATCAAAGTAGGCCAGGCCCACCTCCAGCCCTCTGGCGGGCTTCAATAATACTCCATAGTTGGTTCCACCAGCCAACACCGTTTTGCCCCGCTCATTTCGTATCCGATAAAGATTGGCAGTGCTACCTAAGGATACGGTGGAAGCAAGCCGGGCGCGAAAACCGAGGGTGTGTATGCAGTGGTTAAGGATATCGTCTGCGTCGAAAAAAGGGCCATCCACGGGGGCAGCCGGATTATAAAAGGGTTCCTCCCAAAGAAGCAAGCCCAATTCTGCCCAGCTATGAGAATAAGTGATTCCACGTAAGGTTGTTCCTAAGGCGGCAAGAAAGTCCCCCACGTTCTGGTGGTCTTTGTGCAGAAGAGCAGCGGGAATCACCGGGTTGATGTGCACAGACAATCGGTGTGAAACATCTTTCTGGTAGAGGATGAAGGCCGCTGGATTCCAAATGAGAGCGGCCAGATCGTCTTTCACCGAAACGAAGGCCCCTCCCATAGCCATGGGACGCGGGCTCATGGTGCTCACCGTTCGATATGCATGAGCCCCCAGGGCGGCGGTGGTTGAGAAGGGCGCAAAGAGCACCAGGAGGAGAATGCTCCAGCTGGTCTTGACTATTTTCTGGAACTGGCCACTAACTCGGCCAGAGACCACTTTTTTCCTCAACTTGGAGGTCATTTTCTCCGCTGGAACCAGGGCTCAAATCCCCAGAGAGAGAAGGTTCCCCGGACGATTTTTTCCTCGGCCCCTACTGAAGAGGCATCTCCTCTCAAGCCCAGCTCCAGGGAGGCATCCAGTCGTGCCCCAAATTGACCGAAAGGCAGGCCAAACCCGATGGTGACAAAATGGGCGTAAATTTTCTTGTCACCGGCTGTTTTCTGATACCATGGCTCCAAGGCGTATCCGAGACGAAGGGGTACTCTGCGAAGAAATGCTGAAGACCCCTTTTTTCGAGCCACAAACTCGCACCCGGCGGCCACCCTGATAACGTCCGTGAAGTTGGGTTCAGGCTTCTCGTCGATTTTGAAGTCACTCCATGTGGTGGCCGTCACATCTAATTCGGTCATAAACTTTGGATTGGGACGATAGGTGAAGCCCAGGCCGATAGTTTTTGGATAGGTGAGAATGCTCAGCTCAGTGGTGGTGGGTGTGAAAGAGGAAACTTGTACCTCTTTCTGTTCAACCTCTTGCGCTGGGGTAAGGATAGCACCAACGGAAAATTGGCGGCTGAGTTTGAAAGCTATCCCCAAACTCGCTTGAGTTCCGGTATGTTCGCTGTTGAAGGTGGTCCTGCTATCGCGGTAGCTTGTGTCGCTGAAATCTCCGCTCCAGGATTTGGTCGTCTTGCCGAACACATGGCCCGTTCTTATTCCAATGTAGAGGGAAGACCCAAAGGTTCTGGCCACACTAATGGAGGCCAGGCTCGTTCCCCCTGTGCCGATGACGCTCTTGGTATAAGCATTGCCGAAAACGGAGGTTTCCTCATAGAGCTGGAATTTGAAATCTCTTACCTGCCGCAGATCAATAGCGAGCGCCAATCCTTTGCCCAACGGGATATACAAGGCGAAATTGTGGGCTCGCACGGTGGTCAAGACATTTTCTTGAACCGCGTCTCTTACATAGAGAGCTTCGGGCCGAAAGGAGCAGGTGATGCCGGCCCACTTCAATCCCCCCAGCAAAGCTGGGTTCACCAGGCTGCCGCTCATCCCCTCTGTTAAGGCAAGCCCAACTCCACCCATGCCCCGAAGACGAGCATCGGCGGTGAAAACCACCTCCCCCAGGCCATTAGCAGAGAATATGGAGCCGCTCTGTGCCGTTGAAGTGACCAACAGAAGAGGCAAGACGAAGAAGATAATCCTCTTAAAGAGATTGAGCCTCATGGAATTTCATCTCCCGTGGCAGATCTGGCCAGCTGGCTAGGGGATGTGGTGTACAAGATGGTGAGCCGGGGGCGCTGGAGGCTATCGGCCAACGAGGTGAAAAAGAGGGCCCTGGAAAGATCGTTGTATTCTGTGGGCACTTTGAGGATCAGGCCTGCGTTTTGGATTCCCTTGATCCAGCTTTGAACCAGCCCGGTGAGGTTGATCTCCAGGAGTTCCTTTCCGCTGAAAAGGTTAGCCGAACCTGCCGCGCCGGGGCTGAAGGCCAGGGTTTCTAGATCGGTGACCTGGTAAGCTGCTATGGTCATGCTGTTTAGCGGGGCGCTGAATTCGCTCACGGATAAAGCAAGGCTGGCCTTGTTGACGAAGACGCTTTCGGGAACCGTGGAGACATCAAAATGAATCCAGCTGCGACGAACGGTCCCGTCGCTCACGCATAAAAGGTCTTCGTCCTGCGATGCCGCGAGCTGGACGATAAAAGCATCCTGGCTGGCCTCGGCGCTCACGGTAGTGTCGCTGGTGTCGCTGATGGAGAAGGTCAGCTCGAGCCTGGGGGAGTAAACCAGGGTGTTTGTGGTGTAGAAGTATTTTAGGTTGTTCTCCTGGAGGTCAGCGGCCCTGAGGATGAGCCCGTTATTGGTTTGGCCCTGTAGCCATCCCTGCACCAGCTGAACTCCCGCCCCGGTGAAATTCAGCTCTAGTCCATCGGCCGAGATGAGGGCATAGCTCCCCTCAGCGATGGCTTCAGATTCGAAATCCCCTCCAGCAGCGATCCAGGGGTGTTCCCATGTGACATCCTCCTCCTGCCATCCCGATTGCAGTGAATGGGCCGTGATGATCAAAGAGTCCTCATTGGCTTGTGAATAACTCGTGAGGATTAACTTAGCTTCAATGAGAGGCCACAACAGAGTGTCGGGCAGTTCCTCGAAGAGCAATAGGCTCCTGGTTTCCTGGCCCTCCCAAGAGCCTATCAGGAGGTGATAGCCATCCCCGGCTCCGGTGGAGAGGGTGAGACAGCTGTCGGCCAAGACGTCCTCTATGACCACCTGACTTGTCTGCCAATGGTTGTCATCTTCCACCAGGCCAAAACCAACGGGATTTTTAGCCTTTTCCGAACAGCCGGTCATAGTGAAGGCCAGGGACGCTATCGCCAGAGAAGAAATCAATTTCCTCATAGAAGAAGGCTCGCCTTCTGAGAGGTTCTTTAAAGCACAAGCCACCGGCCGGCGCAGCAATTCAAGGGAGCTGCTTCTCGGCGGTGGCAGAGCTAATAAGACTCGAATATAACCCTGCTCGGCTCCATTGTCAACAGAAAATAAACCGGCCGATAGGGCCACAAGAAAGGACTTGATCGCTCTGATGAAACCCATAACCACTGGGGACCTAGAAAAAAAGAGCAGGATGAAGTTCTCTCATCCTGCTCATCATGGATAGCAATGATGGAAAAGCGATTAACACGCTTGCCGGGCACAGTGTTCTTTCACAACCTGACATTTAATGCACAAACGGGCTAAGGGCAAAGCTCTTAATCTGGCCTCGGGGATGGGAGCTTCACAGCTGGTGCACTGCCCGTAACTGCCATCAATCATCTTTTGGAGAGCCTCATTCACACCACGGAGGTTCTCCTTTTCAGCCTCGATTTTCTGCATGATTGTTTCTCTATCCATGACGTCATTGATCACCTCGGCCCAATCCTTGGGCTGATTGTGTTGCAGGCCTTCAAGATCCTTTTCTAGCGCAGAGAGCTTGTCCAGAATTCTGCCGCGCTTTCTGAGAATCTTCTTGCTGAAATAGTCAATTTTATTTTTTGTCATCGGAAATTGACCTCCCGGCCTCCTTGCCCCCCGTTTTGTCCGATTGCCCTTCTTTTTCGGCTTTGGCGGCCTTTTTGTAACTTTCGCTTCGATAATCGGTCACATAAAACCCAGAACCTTTGAATATCACCCCCGCTCCAGTTCCCAACAGCCTCCTGACCCTCTTCCCACAGCGAGGACAACGTTTCGCAGGTTGAGCGAGAATCGATTGGAACTTCTCGAAGCGGTGTCCACAGTGGGTGCATTCATATTCATAAGTTGGCATTGCGGGCTCCCTCGTTTCCTGGGCCGCTTTTGGATTTAGGGCTCCTGTGACCACTGAACCACAGCTTCTTCTTTGCTGAAGGGGTCTCTGTCGATCTTGAGATGGCCCTTAAAGGTTTTCTTAAACTGTTTGCCCAGGTGAATGGCTAGCCACTGGTTAATGGTGGTGATCGTCATCTTCCGGCCGCGATGATCGATGTCCAGGATTTGAGAGAGGTGATTCTTGGCCAGCTCGATTTGCTCCTCGTGACGAATAAGCCTCCGAACCTCATCTGGTTTTTCGGCCAAGATCTTTCCGGAGAGGTACACCACTCCATGGACCACCTTGTCCCGCTTTCTACGACAAGCGGAACAAAGCACCACCCTTGTAGTTGTAGTTCCCTTGAGTTGCTGATATAGGCTTTCATCCCAGCGCCATTTTTTGCCGTCATGGATGGCACGGCATTGTCGGCATATTCTCAACGTTTTCCTCTAAGGGACACCCTCTGGCTCCCAATTGTGCTGGGAATAGAGGATAAAATATTCCTTAAAAAAGGTCAATAAGCGGAAATACGTATTTTAGGATAATAAACTACGCATTTCCATCATGAAAAAAGTTAACTATACGGGCAGTTTTTTTTAAATTTCGAAACCGTAAAAAATATCCATCTCCTGAGCCAAAGTCAAGCTTTTTTTGACAACGCATTCGTTGACAGGATATTGTATCCCTGTTCATTTTATCACGCCCCCTCACGGTCGAATTCCTCAATCAGTTTTCGCTGTTTCTCACTGAGGCTTTTGGGTACGCGTACGTCCACAGTGACCAGCTGATCGCCCCGCTTCCCGTTGACGGACAAGCCCTTTCCCTTCAAACGAAAGGTTGTTCCAGGCTGGGTTCCAGAAGGTATCTTCAGCTCCACCTTGCCGTCGATAGTCCGGACTCGGATGCGGCTGCCTAAAATTGCTTGAACGACGCTGATGGGAATCCGGCAGAGAATGTCGCGGCCCCGCCGGCGAAAGAAATGGTGCTCACCTACACGCAGTGTCAGGATGACATCTCCCGGAGGACCCCCACCCATGCCTGGAAGACCCTGCTGGCGAAGGCGAATTTTCCCACCATCTGAAACGCCCGCCGGAACCTTTAGGGAGACTTTTCTGGTCCTTTTAACCTGGCCGATGCCTGCGCAATTGCTGCACGGTTGAGAGATAATAGTTCCTCGCCCGTAACAACGGGGACAGGGACGGTTGATGGCAAAGCCTCCTTGTCCTATGGTGATGACCCCACGGCCCTGACAGTCGGGGCAGACCGATGTTGAGAATCCCGGCTGTGAACCCGTGCCTGAACAGTTAGGACAGACCTCTTCTCTAGGAAGGTTGATGACAGTCCGTCCCCCAGAAATGGCCATATCAAAAGGCACCTTGATATCAAAATGGAGATCCTCGCCCTTGCGGGGACCGTAGCGTGCCTGACGAGTTCGGCCACCTAGGTCGAAAAGGTCTCCGAAGAGATCCGAAAAGCCCCCTAGTCCACCCAGATCCTGGAAGGAGAACCCGCCACCATGGGGCTGTCTGAACTCCCAACTCTGAAAGCCTTTGCCCGCATCGAATCCACGAAAGCCACCGGGACCGAATTGCCGAAGCTGATCGTATTGTTTTCTTTTCTTGGGATCGCTCAACACCTCATACGCAGCGGAGATATCTTTGAACCTCTCTCCGGCGGCTTTATCCCCGGGATTGGCATCTGGATGGTACTTCTTGGCGAGGTCTCGATAGGCCTTTTTGATCTCGTTGGGGCTCGCTTTCTCTTTCACCCCGAGGATTTTGTAATAGTCTCTATGGGCCATCGGATCTGCTGATCTCCTTCTCGGTGCCCTTCGACACCTTCACCTTGGCCGGGCGCAGCAGGTTGTCTTTGAAAAGATATCCCCTCTGTAGCTCCTCGGTGACGACATCTCCTGTGACAGATGGATCTGTCTCAACCATAACCGCTTCGTGAACGTGAGGGTCGAATGCCTTCCCCAGGGCAGAAACAGTGGAAAGGCCCATTTTTTCCAAAAGACATGTGAGGCTTTTATAGACCAGCTCGATCCCAGTCCTCAATGCATCGTGGTTTTGGTCGGCATGTGCCAGGGCACGCTCCATATCGTCCAGAATGAAGAGCAGCTGCTTACAGAAATCTCCCCGAATGTGATCCGCCAGGTGTTCTCGTTCCCTCACCACGCGTTTGCGGTAATTGTCGAATTCTGCCTGTAACCTTTGGAGCCGCTCGATGTATTCATCGATCGTGGGCTTTTCTAATTCCTGCTGGGTCTCTAGCGTCTTCTCTTCGGCTTCATCGTCTTGCACGATCACTTCGATTTCTTCAACCAAGCCAACCCTCCCGGAGCTGTTGTTGGGGGCATCTCGGAAATCAGAGATGCCCCCAGCTTGTTTTTTACTGTTTCTTGCGCACGGGTATCCTCCGTGCCGGCTTCTTCTTTCGCTTAGGCAGGTTCATGAAGAGAACGCCGTTTTCCAGATGAGCCGTTGCGTTGTCGATATCCACCACGTCCTGGGACAATCTGAAGTTGCGCTGAAAAGCCTTGTGTTTGACCTCTCCGTAAAGGAGCCTTCCGCCCTTGGTTCTCGTCGACTCGGGGGTGCCCATGATAGATAGTTGGCCATCGCGAACCTTAATATCCAGTCGCTCTTTTGGGACTCCCGGCAGATCTATGAGAAGCAAGAAATGCTCAGGAGACTCCAACAGATCAGCGGGTGGAATTGTGAAGGTGTCCTTCACGGAAGTAATGGTCTGCTCTTTGTCCGCCAACATAGTCCGTACCTCCCATCATAATGGTCTTATTCGACGACCTCGAAGTCTGCGTCAACGGTCTTCTCCGAGCCCTGGTCCCCCTCGGATGGCTGCGCTTGCTGTGGACCGCTTTGGGTGGAACCTGATTGAGGTCCTTGTTGGGTCGAGGCCTGTTGATACATCGTGGAGGCCGCCTGCTGCCATATCTGTGTCAGCGCCTCGGCCGCAGATTTGATCTCCTCGGTGTTGTCGCTCTTCAAGGCTTCTTTGACTCGTCCGAGAGCTGCCTCGACTTTCGAGCGGGTGTCGGGATCTATCTTGCTGCCCAGCTCTCGGAGATTTTTCTCCGTCTCGTAGGCCAGCTGATCGGCACGGTTTCTGGCGTCGATGTGCTCTCTTTTTTGTTTGTCCTCACCGGCATGGGCCTGGGCCTCCTTGACCATCTTCTGGATCTCTTGCTCATTCAGCCCGCTGGAGGCCTCGATGCGAATGCTCTGCTCCTTGCCAGTGGCCTTATCCTTGGCGGAGACATTGAGGATGCCGTTGGCGTCGATGTCGAAGGTCACCTCGATTTGCGGAATACCTCGTGGCGCGGGAGGTATGCCAGTGAGATGAAAGCGGCCGATGGTTTTGTTGTCGATGGCCATCTCCCGCTCTCCCTGAAGCACATGAATCTCCACTGTCGTTTGGCTATCTTCAGCGGTTGAGAAGATTTCGGTCTTTTTGGTGGGGATAGTGGTATTTCTCTCGATCAATCGGGTCGCAACGCCGCCTAGGGTCTCGATGCCCAATGAGAGTGGTGTGACGTCAAGCAACAAGACGTCTTTGACATCGCCTGCCAACACGCCACCCTGAATGGCCGCTCCCACAGCGACGACCTCATCGGGATTTACGCCCTTATGGGGCTCTTTCCCAAAGACGGTTTTCACCGTTTCCTGAACCTTGGGCATTCGGGTCTGACCGCCCACCAGAATGACCTCGTCGATGTCAGAAGCCGAAAGACCCGCATCCTTTAACGCCTTTTTGCAAGGATCCACGGTTCTCTGAACCAGGTCGTCTACCAATTGTTCCAGCTTGGACCTGGTCAGGGTGATATTCAGATGCTTGGGCCCACTCTGGTCGGCGGTGATGAAGGGCAGATTGATGTCTGTTTGCATCGAGCTAGAAAGCTCACATTTAGCTTTCTCGGCCGCCTCCTTCAGTCGCTGCAGAGCCATGGGGTCCTTCCTGAGATCGATGCCTTCCTGCTTCTTGAACTCGTCGGCCAGCCAGTTGATCACTCTTTCGTCGAAGTCATCGCCGCCCAGATGGGTGTCGCCATTGGTGGACTTGACCTCAAAGACGCCGTCTCCCAGCTCCAGGATGGAGATATCAAAGGTGCCTCCGCCCAGGTCATAAACGGCGATCTTCTCGTCTTTTTTCTTGTCCAATCCATATGCCAGAGAAGCGGCTGTGGGCTCGTTGATGATTCGCTTGACGTCGAGCCCGGCGATTCGTCCTGCATCCTTGGTGGCCTGTCTCTGACTGTCGTTGAAGTATGCCGGGACGGTAACGATGGCCTCGGTGACCTTCTCCCCCAGATAATCTTCTGCGGTCTGTTTCATCTTCTGCAGGATCATGGCTGAGATTTCTGGAGGAGAATACTCTTTATCCCCGGCCTTCACGCGAGCGTCTCCATTAGGGCCTTTGACGGTCTCGAAGGGGACTTCCTTCTTCTCCTGAGCGACCTCATCGAATTTTCTGCCCATGAACCTCTTGATGGAGAAAACGGTGTTCTTTGGATTGGTAATGGCCTGTCTTTTTGCCACCTGACCCACCAGGCGCTCACCGGTTTTTGTAAATGCCACCACTGAGGGTGTCGTGCGTCCCCCCTCAGCGTTTGGGATGACCACAGGATCTCCGCCTTCCATCACGGCAACACAGGAGTTTGTGGTTCCCAGATCGATGCCGATTGTCTTTCCCATTTTCTTTACTCCTTTCATATTCTGAGTTAAAATAGCAGCAGGCAGGAATCCTTCTGCTACCCACGTCAGGTTTTCGGGGAGAATGAGATCCCTGCCCGCTTTAGCTACTTCTTGGTGGCACATCTTCTTGGATGTGCCGGCTGGTTTTATTTGACCTCGATGGGGATCTCCTTGGGCTTAACCTCTTCGGCCTTGGGGAGTTCAACGTGCAAAACACCGTTCCTGTATGAAGCCTTGATCTTATCGGCCTGAACGGGCATTGGCAGCTCGAAGGATCTCACGAAAGAGCCATACTGCCGCTCCACTCGGTGGCAGTTCTCCTCCTTGAGCTCCCTCTCCTGCTTTTTCTCGCCCTTGAGGCTGAGCACGCCGTTCTCTAGCGAGACCTTGATGTCCTCCTTCTTCATCCCCGGAATTTCAACATCGACGTAGATCTTATCTTTGTTTTCGGAGATGTCTACCGCTGGGCTCCAGCGCATTCCGGACTCGATCCATCTCGCCGGGATTCGGCCAAAGGAATCGTCGAAGAGTCGGTTTACTTCATCCTGGATGCTGACCAGGTCTCCCCATGGTCTCCACCTCATGATCGCCATTTTTGTTCACCTCCTACTAGTTCCTCTGATAGTTAAACTTGGGTTTTATGCTTAGAAGTGGTTATTTCACCTCGATGGGGATCTGTTTCGGCTTGACCTCCTCTGCTTTGGGCAGAATGACATGCAGAACCCCGCTTTTGTACGAGGCGTCGATCTTATCGGACTGAACGGGAACTGGCAGCTCGAAGGATCTGGAGAAAGAGCCATACCGACGCTCCCAGCGGTGGTAATTTTCCTCCTTGATCTCCTTCTCCAGTTTCTTCTCACCCTTGAGGGACAGCACGTTATGTTCCAACGAAACCTTGATGTCCTCTTTCTTCATCCCCGGAATTTCCACATCTACATAAAGGTTGTCACCGTCCTCGGAGATATCTACCGCTGGAACCCATCGCTCCGCAGCTCCAGCTCGTCTCGCTGGGACCCGGCCGAAGAAATCGTTGAACATCCGGTTCATCTCATCCTGAATATCGACCAGGTCACCCCAGGGTCTCCACCTCATGATCGCCATCTTGGTTCACCTCCTAAAAGATTGAAGTTTTT
>Ga0111203_133_pt1 | contig 27503 bp, 25 predicted proteins | sample DeeMarSWOR324_28_FD_80373 | JGI IMG/M metagenome (GOLD analysis project Ga0111203, IMG submission 80373) | candidate division Zixibacteria bacterium SM23_81 | reverse complement strand
TGGTAGAGGGCGATCTTTACACCATAGTGGAGTTCCTGCATGTCAAGCCGGGCAAAGGGGGGGCTTTCGTCAGGACCAAGTTGAAGAACGTGCGCACCGGCAGGGTCGTCGATCGCACCTTTCGGGCGGGCGAGAGCATCACGAAGGCCAGAATTGACCGGCGGGAGATGCAGTACCTGTACCGTTCGGGTGATCAATTTTTCCTCATGGATACCAGCACCTACGAGCAGATTCCCATTTCTGCCGACATGGTGGGAGATACAGCCAAGTTTCTGGCCGAGAGCGCCAATGTTCAGGTCCTGTTTCACGAAAACCAGGTCATCGGGCTGGAACTCCCCATCTTCGTCGAGCTGAGGGTGAAGGAGACGGAGCCTGGCGTGCGTGGTAACACCGCCTCCGGGGGATCGAAGCCGGCCAAGCTGGAGTCTGGAGCCGTGGTGCAGGTGCCTTTCTTCATTGATGTCAACGACGTCATCAAAGTGGATACCCGTAAAGGCATTTATGTGGAACGGGTGAAGTGAAGAGAGAGCCGAAGATGGGTTCCCTCAAACCATGGCAGGGAGAAACCCATGAGAGAATCGATGATCAAACGGCTGATTAAATTGGTTGAGGAGAGCAATATCGAGGAGCTGGAGGTTAGCCGGTGGGGCAGGAAAGTACGCATTTCCAAAAAGGCTCGGCCATCGCTCGGCAATAACCCCGAGGTCACATTGTCCTCGATGGCGACAGCCGGGCAAGTTCCCGCGGAGGCGGCACCGGGCCCTAAAGATGCCAAGGCCGCAAACATGGTGGCCATAGAGTCGCCCATGGTGGGTACTTTCTATCGCTCCCCGGCACCCGGTGCCGAACCCTATGTCAAGGTTGGTCAGGCCATTGCCAAGGGCACAGTGGTCTGCATCGTAGAGGCCATGAAACTGATGAACGAGATCGAGTCCGACGTTTCTGGACGCATCGTTGACATCCTCGCGGAAGACGCCCAACCGGTGGAGTTCGGACAGCCCCTCTTCTTCGTGGAGCCCTCCTAAGAATCGGTGAGTGAGAGAACTTTTAGAATACAGGAGGTTGCCATGCCAGATCTGAAGGATCTACTACAGGATATGAGGGCTAGGGACGCCTCGGATCTTCATCTCCGGGTAGGCATGTCGCCCATTTACCGTATCAATGGCGTGTTGATCAGAAGTGATTCGCCGGTCATGAGAACCGAGGAGATGGAGGTTTTGCTGGGTCGCGTGCTCACCGGAGCTCAGAGGGAGATGTTTGAGCGTAATAAAGAGTTCGATACGGCCCTGGATTACTCGGATGTGGGGCGCTACCGGGTCAATGTCTATCGACAACGCAACGATATAGCCATGGTCTTCAGGGCTATTAAAAGTGAGGTCCTTGATTTTGCAGGCCTTAATCTTCCGCCGGTTCTGAGCGAGCTTGCTTTGCGCAGGCGCGGTCTGATTTTGGTGACCGGTACCGCCGGTAGCGGTAAGTCCACTACTTTGGCCGCAATGATCGAGCACATCAACCATAGTGAAAACGTCAACATCGTGACCATCGAGGACCCCATCGAGTTCATCTACGAGAACAACAAAAGCATCATTGCTCAGCGGGAGGTGGGGAATGACACCCATTCCTTCCCCGATGCCCTGAAGCATATCCTCAGGCAGGATCCCAACGTCATCCTCATCGGCGAGATCAGAGATGTGGAGACCATGACCGTGGCCCTCAACGCGGCCGATTCAGGACATCTGGTTCTGAGCACTTTGCACACCATCGACGCCGCCCAGACGGTGAGCAGGGTCATCTCTTTTTTCCCCTTGGACCAGCAGCAATACGTTCGTCTCCTATTTTCGGGCACCTTACAGGCTATCATCTCCATGCGGTTGCTGCCCAGGGCCGACAGCAAGGGTCGCATTCCGGCGGTGGAGGTGCTGGTGGGCACAGGCACGGTGCGAGATTGCCTGTTGGAGCCCGAGAAGTCTCAGCTGATTCCTCAGCTTATCGAGGATGGGGTTACGGAATACGGAATGCAGTCCTTCGATCAATCCCTTCTCCAGCTGTACCAGCGGGGGATGATCACTTTGGATGTGGCCAGGAAATTCAGCACCAGCCCCACAGATTTTGAGCTCAAGGTGGCTGGGGTTGTGGGAGCCTCGGACCGGAGCATGCGTTTCTTCGACCAACAGGGGGACACAAAGGAGGAGCCCCCCCAGGAAAGCGGCCCGCAGGAGCCTTCGGAGGGAACCTGAGACAGGATGTTTTCCAAAGTCCTCATCGCAAATAGGGGTGAGATCGCCCTGCGCGTGATCAGAGCTTGTAAAGAGCTGGGCATCAGCACCGTAGGGGTTTATTCAGAGGCCGACGAGGCCTCTTTGCACGTTCGCTTTGCCGACGAGAACGTCTGCATTGGCCCCGCCCCCAGCTCGGAGAGCTATCTGAACGTCTCTCGTATCATCAGCGCTGCGGAGCTCACCAACGCCGAAGCCCTCCACCCCGGATACGGCTTTCTGGCCGAAAATGCGGACTTCGCCGATATCTGCAAAGACTGCGGCATCGTCTTTATTGGCCCTTCGGCGGAGATGATCCGCCAAATGGGTGATAAGTCTTATGCTCGGGAGTCTATGCGTAAGGCTGGACTCCCTATCATCCCGGGCAGCGAGGGCGTTCTCAAGGACGTCAAGCACGCTCTTCAGATGGCCGAGAAGATCGGCTATCCTGTGATGATCAAGGCCGCAGCGGGGGGAGGGGGACGGGGTATGCGCATCGCCGCCGGCGAGGAGAACCTCCAACGCGGATTCGAGATGGCCAGCAGTGAAGCTCAGAGCGCCTTCGGCAGCGCCGATCTCTATCTGGAGAAGTTTATGGAGAATCCCAGACATGTGGAGTTTCAGATTCTGGGCGACAAATATGGTACCATCGTTCACCTGGGAGAGAGGGATTGCTCAATTCAGAGGCGACACCAGAAGCTGGTGGAAGAATCTCCCTCCCCGGCCATGACTGCGGAACTGAGGAAGAAAATGGGTCATGATGCCGTCAAAGGGGCCAAAAGCATCGGATACCAGGGTGCCGGGACGGTGGAGTTTCTTCTGGATCGTAACGGTCGGTACTACTTCATGGAGATGAATACCCGCATCCAGGTGGAGCACCCGGTGACCGAGGCGGTGGTGAACATCGATTTGATCAAGGAGCAGATACGACTGGCCGCCGGCGAACCCATGGGATATACCCAGAAGGACGTGGTCCAGCGCGGTCACGCCATCGAATGTCGTATCAACGCCGAGGATCCAGACAAAAGCTTTCGGCCCTCGCCGGGCGAGATCACCAGCTTTCATGTGCCAGGAGGCCCGGGGATTCGGGTAGACACGCATGCTTATGCCAACTACGTGATTCCACCCCATTACGATTCCCTGCTGGCCAAGCTCATCGCGCACGGGAAAGACAGGGCAGAGGCTCGCCTGCGCATGGAGAGGGCATTAGAGGAATTCGTGGTGGAGGGTCCTAAGACGACCATTCCCTTTCATCAAAGGGTGGTCGCCGATTCTCGTTTTCAAGCGGGAGACTTTGACACCTCCTTTGTGGAGGAGATGAATGCTGGCTCGGAAGGGTAATTTGGGTTTGCTTCCCCCAGTGGAAACAAACCTGGGATTCAGGGGTTTGCGCAACGTTGGAGAAAGGGTCATGGCATGGTTCCCAACGATCTGAAATACTCCGAGGAGCACGAGTGGGTCCAGGTGGAATCGGGCCTGGCCACCGTAGGGATTACCGATTATGCTCAAAAAGAGCTGGGCGACATCGTTTTTGTGGAGCTTCCCTCCTTGGGGGAGGAGGTCTCTCAGATGGAGCCGTTCGGCACCGTGGAGGCGGTGAAAGCCGTCTCGGAGCTTTACTCCCCGGTGTCCGGAGAGGTGGTCGAGGTCAACGCGAAGCTCGAGGATACGCCTCAGATTATAAACTCGGATCCCTATGGGGAAGGGTGGATGGTCAAGATCAAGGTGGCCAACGAGGAAGAATTGGAGAATTTGCTCTCCCCGAAGGAATATCGTGAGTTCATCGGCGAGTGAAGCCCCACCTCAGCCAGTGCAGACCAATGCCTTACATCGCCAACACAGATACCGATCGACAGAAAATGCTTGAGGCCATCGGCGTCACCTCTTTTGAGGAGCTTCTCGAGGCCATCCCTGAGCCCCTCAGGTGGTCCGGAGAACTCTCTCTGCCGTCGGGCTCCACAGAGCAAGAGGTGGTCCATGAGGTCCAGGCCTTGTCCTGGGAGAACCACAGTTCAGAACGTCTGGTCTCTTTCTTGGGGGCGGGTGCATACGACCATTTTCTTCCCGGCGTGGTGGCTGAGCTCCTAGGTCGATCTGAGTTCTATACCGCTTATACGCCTTATCAGGCAGAGGTGAGTCAGGGAACCTTGCAGTCCATCTTCGAGTTTCAGACCCTTATCTGCCAACTAACGGATATGGATGTGGCCAATGCCTCCATGTACGACGCCGCCTCATCCATGGGCGAGGCGGCCTTGATGGCTCACGCCCATACCGGAAGGAGGGATTTGGTCATTGCCGGAACGGTCAACCCAGCCTATCTTCAAACGCTGCGAACCTATACGGGAGGTCTGGGGCTGACGGTACAGCTGGTTCCTTTCCCCGAGGGGCATCTAGACCTGGGCTCCCTTGGGGCGATGGTGGGGGATGAAACGGCCGCCGTTTTTTTTCAGCAACCCAATTTCCTGGGCATCCTGGAGCCCCAGGCCGAGGCAGCTGATATCGCCCGAAGGGCTGGGGCGCTGGTGGTGGTCTGCGTGGATCCCATCTCTCTAGGCCTGTTGGTACCGCCCGGACAGACGGGAGCCGATATTGTCCTGGGAGAGGGGCAAGCCCTGGGAAATGCCATGAACTTTGGCGGACCGTTTCTGGGCTTTTTCGCCTGCAAGAAGGAGTTGGTCAGGCAAATGCCGGGCAGGCTAGTGGGCCAGACGACGGACCGGCTGGGTCGGAGGGGCTTCGTTCTCACGCTGCAAACCCGGGAGCAGCACATTCGACGGGAGAAGGCCACCTCCAATATCTGCACCAATCACGCCCTCAATGCTCTGGCCAGCACCATTTACCTCTCCCTAATGGGAAGGGAGGGGCTCCGAGAGGTGGCGGATCTCTGTTTGCAGAAAAGCCACTACGCTCAGAAAGCCATCTGCCGCCTGCCAGGATTTCGGCTACGTTTTGAGCGTCCCTTTTTTAAGGAATTCGCCGTTCAGGTTCCCGCACCGCCTGGACGGATCATTCAGCAACTGGTTGCCGAGGGGCTCTTGGCCGGGGTAGATCTGGGGCGATTCCGCATGGGCCTGGATGACTGTTTGTTGGTGGCCGTGACGGAAAAGAGGACCAGGGAGCAGATAGATCATCTAGTGGAGCATCTCGGGAAATTTGCCACTCAAAGGGCAACATAATCTGTTGAGGGCAAAGAAAAAGCTGCAGGCCATCGAGCTGGGGATATCAGTGGCCGAGAGGCCGTCAGGATTTCAGGCGGGCTCGCTGGTATCCCTTTTTCATGTGAGGAGGTCAATAGTGTTGTGGTTTGCTAAATTCGTGGCTCTATCTCTGCTGATTTCTTTCATGGTCTTGGCCTGTGCCCAAAAGGGGGAGGAGATCCGCTGGGCCGGCTCTGTGAAGGAGGCTCTGGCTGCGGCCGAGGATTCGCAGAGACACCTTTTGGTAGATGTCTATACTCAAACTTGCAAGTGGTGCAAAGCTTTGGAAGATACAACCTTTTCCGATTCCAGTGTGGTTGACTTTTCCCGGCAGTTTATCTGGGCCAAGGTGGACGCCCGGGCTGACACCCAAGCGGCCCGGGATTTCCAGGTTTTCGGTTATCCCACCATCCTTTTGTTGGATCCCTCTGGTCAAGAGGTGGATCGCATTGTGGGCTATCTGCGGCCCGAACCCTTTATGGCTCAGATTCGAGATTATCTCGCCGGCAAGGGCACCATGGCTGCGCTTCAGAAACAGGTCGGGGAGGATTCCACCAAGGTCCAGCTCCTCTTCCTACTAGGTGAGAAACATCATCAGCGGGGTCAATGGGATCACTCCCTGTCTCTATTTGAAAAGGTGGTCCGTTTAGACCCCCAAAACCGGGAGGGTTTTTCGGACGATGCCCTCTCCTCCCAGGGAGATGCTCTCCGCCGTCTGGAGAGAACCGATGAGGCAGTGGTTCGTTTCAAGCAAATCGCGGACCGGTATCCTGAGAGCGAGCTTGCGGAAGAAGCTCCGCTGGAGATCGGATACACCTACCAAAGGGCAGAACGCAAACAGGAGGCAGTGGCAGCCTATCAAGCCTTCCTCCGCCGTTATCCGGGACACCAATATGAGGAGTGGATCAAAGGGCAACTGGAGAAGCTGGCCGATAAGCCAGAGGAGTAGGACTCATCTGAGGCTCTGGGCCCTTCTGCTATTATTGGCCCTGCTGCCCATCTGGGATTGTGGCCAGGGGGAGCAAGAGGCTCGGGAGGGCCACCAATCATCTCGATATGGGGGAACCCTGGTAGTGGGGATCCGCGTGGACGTTGACGCCCTCAATGAGCTGGTCTCCACCTCCGCCGTGGCCCAGGATATCATCGAGCTGTTGTTTCTGCGCCTCACAGAGTACGATGAAAACCTCAACATCGTCCCCAAGCTGGCGGAGTCGTGGGAATTTTCCTCCGATCACAGGGTTCTTACCTATCACCTGCGGCGCGACGTTTTCTGGACCGACGGCCTGCCAACCACTGCCCACGATGTGGCTTACACCTATGAGCTGATGGCCGATCCGGTCATCGCCTACCCCGGAATCAGCGATTTCGATTTCGTGGAGCGGGTGGAGGTGATGGACGATTACACGATAAACTTCATCTTCAAAAAGCCCTACGCCGACCAGCTAGGGGACACTCGATTGGTCGTATTGCCCAAGCACCTCCTGGAGAAGGTGCCCCCAGATAAGATGAAGTTCGCCGATTTTAACCGTAAGCCCGTGGGTAATGGTCCCTTCAAGCTTGAAAGCTGGGCCAGTCAGGATCGCCTCATCTTGGTCCCCAACGACGGTTATTATGAGGGACGGCCCCCTCTTGATCGTGTGGTATTTCGCGTCATTCCCGACGAAACCACCCGTCGGGTGGAGCTGGAGACTGGTGGCATCGACCTTTTGCCCACCGTGCCCACCAGTGACCAAGGTCGCTGGATGGAAGATGACCGCTTGCGAGTGTGGAAATATCCGGGACGAGACTATGTTTACGTGGGCTGGAACCTCTTAAATCCGCTCTTTGGAGACAAACGGGTCAGACGAGCCCTGACCATGGCCATCGACCGGGAGGGGATCATCCAGGGATTGCGTTTCGGTTTGGGCCAGCTGTGCACCGGGCCCATCGTGCCCACCTCCTGGGCTTATAACGAAAGCATTCGGCCCTACCCCTTCGATCCGGAGCGAGCCAAGCGTCTCCTGGCCGAGGTGGGTTGGCGCGACAGCGATGGGGATGGGCTATTGGACAGAGGTGGCTATCCCTTTTCCTTCACCATGACCATCATCACCGATAATCGGATCTCCGAGGAGGTCTCCACGGTGATACAGGCCGCCTTCCAGGACCTGGGCCTTCGCATGGACATTAAATCTCTGGAATGGAACGTGTTCCTCAACAAGACTCAGGCCAAAGAGTTCGACGCCTGCATCCTAGCATGGCGGGGCAGCTTCGTCATCAATCCCACTCCTGTATGGCACTCCAAATCCATCCAGGGCAAGTATAACTACATCTCCTTTTCCAACCCGGAGGTGGACGACCTCATCGAAAGGGGTCGCCTGGCGGTAGATCGGGAGGCCGCCAAGAAGATCTGGTATCGTTTCCAGGAGATTATCGCCGAGGAACAGCCATATACCTTTTTGTACGTCGCTCAGGACTGCCACGCCATTCACCGGCGTTTTCGTGGCGTTCATATGGACATCCGGGGCGTGTATAAAAACCTGCACCAGTGGTGGGTACCCCGCCAGGAAAGGAAATATTGACATGAAAAGGGAGGAATGCCACCGTGTCGAGCAGGAGAGGCTGGTCTTCGAGCTCAGTTCTCCGGCACGTCGAGGCACCAAGCCTCCCAAGCTGGATGTGCCCCGACAATCCCTGGAGGAACTTCTTCCCCAGGAAATTCGACGAGCAGATCCTCCGCCCTTACCCCAGGTGAGCGAGGCCGATGTGGTGCGCCACTTTACTCGGCTGTCTGTCCTGAACCATCATGTGGACAGGGGCTTCTATCCCCTGGGCTCCTGCACCATGAAGTATAATCCCAAGTTTCACGAGGGTCTGGCTCGACTGCCCGGCTTGTGCGACTTGCATCCCCTACAGCCTGTTGAGACGATCCAGGGTGCCCTTCGTTTGATGCACCGCCTGGGCAGATGGCTCTGTGAGCTGGCCGGTCTGGACGCGATCACACTCCAACCCGCCGCCGGGGCCCATGGTGAGTTGACCGGCCTGCTGATGATTCGGGCTCTGCTTCAGGACAGGGGAAGCTCTCGAACCAAGGTGATTATTCCTGATTCGGCCCACGGCACCAATCCAGCCAGCGCGCGAATCGCTGGCTATCAGGTGGTCCAGGTACCATCCAATCCCCAGGGCCAGGTGGACCTAACGGCTCTGCGCCAGGTTCTGGACGACCAGGTGGCCGCCCTGATGCTGACGGTGCCCAACACCCTGGGCATCTTCGAGTCACAGATTCAGGACATCGCTCAGATGGTACACGACGTGGGCGGCCTGATGTACATGGATGGGGCCAACCTGAATGCCTTACTGGGCATCGTTCGGCCCGGTGATATGGGCTTCGATGTGGTTCATTTCAACCTGCACAAGACCTTCTCTGCGCCCCACGGCGGTGGAGGTCCTGGGGCAGGTCCCGTGGGCGTTAAGAAAGAACTGGCCCCGTATCTTCCTGTGCCCGTAGTGGTGAAAAGCCAGGACGGCAGCTGCACCCTGGAGCATGACCGTGCCAAGACCATCGGCAAGGTTCAGGCTTTCTACGGTAACTTCGGAGTCATGGTGAAAGCCTACGCGTACATCAGGCATCTAGGTCTAGAGGGATTCCGGCGGGTGAGCGAGAACGCCATCATCAACGCCAACTATCTGATGAGAAGATTGCAATCGACCTTCGATCTTCCCCATGGCCAACATTGCCAGCACGAGTTCGTTCTGTCTGGAAAGAAGTTTCAGGATCAGGGAGTGAGGACGCTGGATATCGCTAAAAGATTGTTGGACTTTGGCGTGCATGCCCCCACCATCTACTTCCCTCTGATTGTGCCTGAAGCGCTCATGATCGAGCCCACGGAGACGGAAAGCCTAGAGTCTCTGGACGCCTTTGTGGAGGCCATGATTCAGATTGCCCAGGAGGCGGAGTCCGATCCCGAGGTGCTGAAAACGGCTCCTCACTGCACCCCCGTCGCCAGGCTGGATGAGGTCAAAGCCGCCCGGGACCTAAAGCTCCGGTGGCAGCCCGAGGATTGAGGTTCATGGTCTCTGGAGGGAAAAAGAAGGTGGAGTTTCAGGGCCAGCGGTCCAAGCGGTGCGAAGTGTGCGACCGCACTTTGGTGGTCCAGCGGCTGGCCCGGGGATGTCTTGTGCACAGGTGTCCCCTGTGCGGGCATGTGGTCCGCGATGTGCGCCTCTGTCCGGCAGGCGCCCGAGATCAAGTTTACGGCGGGTCGGAGAAGTTCGACCGATTCCGCCTTTTTTTCACCCGGCGCAAGCTGCTCCAGTTGCTCCCGCAGCTTGCCAAACCAGAGTCTCTTCACGTTTTGGAGGTGGGATTTGGAGACGGACAGCTGTTGAGGTCTTTTCAAAGGCGGAACCACCAGGTTTACGGTGTGGAGGTGAGTCAGCCCCAGGGTCTCCAGGTGGATCAGTTGAGGTATCTCGGGGCTCATCTGTATTATGAGGGATTAGAGCGAGCGGACCTGCCAAAAGAGCGCCTGGACCTCATTTACATGATTCACGTTGTGGAGCATCTGGAGGATCCTCTGCGCTGCTTTCGCAAGCTGTTCGCCGCCGCCAGAAAGGGAGCTCTCATCTATTTAGTGACGCCCAACGGTCGTTCGGCGGGCTTGCGGATTTTCGGGGAGAGCTGGTGGCATCTGGAGGATCCCACGCATCTCCGGTTTTTCACACCACAGTCCATATGCACCTGCCTCCAGAAGGCCGGATTCTCCCCTATGCGGGTTAGCGCTCCATTGCTGGACAGTATAACACTGGAGGTCAATAGCTTGGTGCGATTGTTCCACCGCCGAGGGGCGGTCATGGACCATGTCCTGGTGCGGACCCTGGACCTTCTCTTGGTCCCGACAGCATTGTTGAGCCGACTGCTGTGGAGGGATATCAGGCCGAGCATGGAGATTTTGGCACGGAGGGAATAGGACCTCATGCACGTTCTGGATGCTGGATTCTGGATTCTAGATGCTAGGAAAAACCTAAAGTCACCTGACGCTCCATGCTAGATCTTGAAAATTTGTTCAGATCGCAGTACGTAATTCGTAATGCGAAGGGAAATTACGTATTACGCATTACGTCACAATTCATGCACCTGCTTCGCATCCAGGATCTAGTATCTAGGATCGGGGATGGGTGGGAATCGGGGGCAGAGGATCCAAGATCGGGGATTGAGGAATCGGGGAAGGGGAAAAGGCATGATCGATGTGCGGGATCTGGAGTTCAGCTACCGCCTCAGGGACGGTGGTCGTCTCATGGCCCTGAAGGGGGTTTCTCTAAAAATCTCCGAGGGCGAGACGGTAGCCATCATCGGATCCAATGGTTCCGGCAAGAGCACCCTGGCCCGTTGCCTCAATGGTCTTCTCGTTCCCCAGAGTGGTGAGGTCTGGGTGGATGAGTTGGATGTCCGTCAGCGAACCAATTGGGATGACGTTCGGCGCAGGGTGGGGATGGTTTTCCAGAACCCGGACAATCAGATCGTCTCCACCACGGTGGAGCGGGAGATCGCCTTCGGCTTGGAGAACCTGGCAATCCCATCGGGACTGTTGCGAGATCGGGTAGAGGAGGTGCTGGATCAGTTTCACCTATTGGATTTTCGCCAGCGTCCGCCTCACCTGCTCTCCGGTGGGGAGAAGCAGCGTCTGTCCATCGCCGCCGTTCTGGCCATGCGGCCTAAATACCTGATTTTGGATGAGCCCACATCCCTGCTGGATCCCGTGGGCCGACGAGAGGTGCGGGAGCTGCTGGGGCGGCTGTGCGCTGATGGTCAGGTCTCAGTGGTGCACATCACCCAGTTCCCTGAGGAGGCCGCCGAGTCCCCGCGTGTATTAGTGCTCCATGAGGGAAAGCTGGTCATGGAGGGATGCCCCGATGAGGTTTTTTCTCAAGGGGACCGGTTAGCCCAGCTGGGATTGAGGCCGCCTTTTCCCGTGGAACTGGCCAATAGGCTCGAAAAGGCTGGTGTCTCCATGCCAAAACCCATCCATGACTTGGATGAGCTGGCGGTGGGCATCTTTTCCCTTCCCAGGTTCGGGAACGTCCGTCGCATGGTAGTTGAGAAAGAAGAGAGGACTCTGGACACAGAGGGATTGGGTCCTGGGGAAATGGGTGAAGAGAGAATTCGGGCGGAGAAGCTCTGCTACCGGTATAATCCCGGTCTGCCCACAGAGAACATTGCGCTCCGTGGGGCCAGCCTGTCCATACGCCGTGGGGAGCTGGTGGGGCTGGTGGGACCCATCGGCTCCGGCAAGAGCACTCTGGTGCAACATCTGAATGCCCTGCTGCGACCTTCCTCGGGGAGGGTGGTGGTGGACGGTCAGGGCGTGAGCGAAAAGGAAAGGGATCTTCAGAAATTGCGCCAGAAAGTGGGTCTTGTGTTCCAGTTTCCGGAGAAACAGCTCTTCGAGGAGACGGTTTACGATGACGTGGCCTATGGACCACGGAATCTCAACCTTTCAGATGGAGAGGTAGATCAACGAGTCCGCAAGGCCCTGCATTTGGTGGGCCTGGATGTAAATCATTTTGCCCGGCGTTCCCCCTTCGACCTCAGCGGGGGGGAACAGCGCCGGGTGGCCATCGCCGGCGTTTTAGCCCTGGGGCCAGAAGTCCTCATCTTGGATGAGCCCTTTGTGGGGCTTGACCCCAGGGGATGCGATCAGATCCTTGAGATTTTGAGACAGCTTCGCAGTCAGGGAACGGCCATAGTGCTGATCACCCATAACATGGATTTGGTCGTTTCTCTGGCGGATCGTCTGGTGGTCATGGAGGAAGGCACTGTGGCTGAGGATGATACCCCGTGGGCGATCTTCGCAAAGGGGGAGCGGGTGGGTCAGCTGGGCATCGACCTGCCTCTGGCTTCTCAGCTGATGGTGCAGCTTCGAAAACGGGGTTGGACCGTGGAGACACCTCTGTTGACCATGGAGCAGGCCCTGAAGGAGATTCTGGACCATCAATCATCCGGCGTGGCCACTGATCTATGAAGGTCGTAAGCTCCCCAGAATACCTAAAGTAAGACTTTAGATGGTTTATATAACTGCCAATTGATAAATAAGTTAATATGTAAATGGCAGGCTTGTATCTCGTAGGTTGAGCTACGTGCAGCGTAACCCAACAAGATCTCTTTCGACATAACTTGAGTTGATAGAGAAAACAAATCCTGACTGGAAGGATTTGTATGATGAGTTGGTGTGATTCTGGATTCCCGCTCCCCGCCTTCGCGGGGACAAGCTTCGTGGGAATGACAGTGGGGATAAGACAGGAATGATAGGGAGCGTCACGCAGTAGTAGGGGCGCAGCATGCTGCGCCCTTTTTGTGGAAGGAAAGGGTTTGAAAAATCTGTAGGGGCGTATTGCAATACGCCCCTACGAGCGCATAATTCATATGAAGCCATGCATCGATTCTGCGTCTTCGATAATCCTTTCCGTTTCTTAAACCTTCCGAAGGTTCGCAACCTTCGGAAGGTTTCCCACTCAACCACGCCTTCAGCTATCTGTTACACTTTTCTCAAGCTTCAAACGCTGAGCTGGATATCTCTCCAGCATCGAGCTTCCAGTTTCCAGTTTCGATACCAGCTTCCACACCGATAAACGAGCTTCCAGCATCAGTACCTGAAGATGCCATACCACCTACGTAAAAATTTCCCTTGACAAAATGAATCTTTTGTGTTATCTATTGCTTCAGGAATTGCCCTTTAAACTAGCACGGTGAGGCTAGAAAGGGCCCAGGGAAGGAGTATAATGGCCTTCTTGCCCTTTCGGCGAGGAGGTTTTTTTTGAGCGGGGGAAGATCTTTGAACCAGATCATGGATAACAAAGACGTTCAACGAGCCGTGACCAGGATCGCCCATGAGATCATCGAGCGCAATAAAGGGGCGCAGAATTTGGTCATCGTGGGGATCCGGGCTCGGGGAGATTATCTTGCCGCCAGGATCGCCCAGGTCATCGAGGGTATTGAGGAAGTGAACATCCCCGTGGGGGTCATCGACATCACCTTGTATCGCGACGATCTTCAGGTGGTTCTGGAGCAGCCGGTGGTGCATAAGACAGAGATACCCTTCGATATCGGCGGTCGCGTGGTCATCCTGGTGGACGACGTGCTCAACACGGGCAGGACCATCCGGGCGGCTCTGGACCAGCTGGTCGATTTCGGCCGTCCCAGGTCTGTTCAGCTGGCCGTGCTAGTCGATCGCGGCCATCGGGAGCTGCCCATCCGGGCCGATTATGTGGGCAAGAACGTTCCCACCTCCCAAGGTCAACGGGTTACGGTGAAGGTCCAGGAGGTTGACGGCTCCGACGAGGTCACGGTGGAGGAAGAGCCTTCCTAGAGGTGATCGACTCATGGCATTGAAGAGCAAACATCTTCTAGGGTTAGAGGGAGTCAATCGGGAGGACATCCAGCTGATGCTGGACACCGCCGCCTCCTTCAAAGAGATTCTCGAACGGCCCATTAAAATCGTCCCAGCCTTGCGAGGAATCACGGTGGCGAATCTGTTCTTCGAGCCCAGCACACGTACGCGGTTCTCCTTCGAGCTAGCAGAGAAGCGATTGAGTGCGGATTCGGTGAGCTTTTCTAAAGATAGCAGCAGTGTACGCAAGGGTGAAACCCTTAAGGATACCGTCAGGAACATCGAGGCTATGAGGGTGGACCTGGTGGTCATCAGGCACTCGGCGGCGGGGGCGCCACATTTTCTGGCCAGATGTGTTGATGCGTCCGTGATCAATGCCGGGGATGGGGCACATGAGCATCCCACCCAGGCCCTCTTGGACATGATGACCCTGCGGGAGAAATACGGCAGCTTGGAGGGCCTGCGCGTGGTCATCGTGGGCGACATCGCCCACAGCCGCGTGGCCCGCTCCAATATTTGGGGATTAAACACCTTGGGAGCGTCGGTGGCCGTCTGTGGTCCCAAAACCCTTATACCCCTGGACGTGGAACAGCTCGGCGTGGATGTCTATGTCCACCTGGATGATGCTCTGGAGGGCGCCGATGTGATTAATGTGCTGAGATTGCAGTTTGAGCGGCAAACTCAGGGGCTACTGCCCTCGGTGCGCGAGTATATCCGGCAGTACTGCATAACTACCGAACGGTTAGCTGATGCCAAGGAAAACCTGACCATCATGCATCCTGGACCCATCAATCGAGGGGTGGAGATCACCCAGGAGGTGGCCGACGGTCCTTACTCGGTCATCCTTGATCAGGTAACCAATGGGGTGGCAGTGCGCATGGCCGCCCTCTTTTTGCTGAGTGGGGGGGGAGTCTAAACCTACCTGATGGATGGCTACATGGTCCCATTATATAGGAGCTGGCGTGAGCAAAGCTAAGAGCTTATGGATCAAGTCTGGGCGTGTTCTCGATCCTGGCAGCGGGTTCGATAAAGTGGCCGATGTGCTCATCCGCAATGGCAGGATCGTGTCCATCGGAGCGGTGAAGAAACCGCCAGTGGGCGTTGAGCTTTTCGAGGCCCGAGGAAAGCTCGTGGTTCCTGGTTTGATCGACATGCATGTGCATCTGCGGGAGCCGGGTCGAGAGGATGAGGAGACCATTTTCACCGGCGCTCAGGCCGCCGCCGCCGGTGGATTCACGGCCATCATCTGCATGCCCAACACAAATCCGCCCATCGACAATCAGGAGACGGTGCAGTTTGTCTGTCAAAAGGCCGAGGAAGCCCCCGTCAAGGTCTATCCCGTGGGCGCCATCACCAGGGGACGGCAGGGCCAGGAGCTCGCAGAGGTGGCTGACCTGGTGGCGGCTGGGGCTGTGGCCATCTCTGACGATGGCGATCCGGTGAGAAACTCCGAGATCTTTCGTCGCGCCTTGGAATATGCCAGCATGTTCCACATTCCGGTTATCTCCCATTGTGAGGATATAGATCTTCGGGGGCCGGGTGTGATGAACGAGAGCTACGTATCCACCATTCTGGGGCTAAAGGGTATTCCTGCCATTGCCGAGGAGGTGGCTGTGGCCAGGGACATAGCCATCGCCGAGTTTACCGGGGGACGGTTGCACATCGCTCACGTGAGCACCGCCGGAGCCGTGGAGCTCATCAGGGAGGCCAAGCGCCGTGGCGTCCAGGTGAGTGCCGAGGTGACGCCCCACCATTTCAGCCTCACCGAGGAGGCTGTGCGCACCTTCGATACGAACACCAAGATGAACCCTCCCCTCAGGGCGGAGGCGGATCTGCAGGCCCTTCGGTCCGGATTGGCCGATGGAACCATCGATTGCGTGGCCAGCGATCATGCTCCTCACTCGTCGGAGGAAAAAGAGATGGAGTTCGACGCGGCCCCCTTCGGCATCGTCGGGTTGGAGACAAGTTTAGGTTTGGTGTTGACGGAGTTGGTCGGGACTGGATTTCTGACCCTCAGTGAGGCTCTGGCTAAGCTGACCGTGAACCCGGCGCGAATTTTGGGCATCGAAGGCGGTGCTCTTAGCGAGGGGGGCGTAGCCGACCTGACCATCATCGACCCGGAAGTACGCTGGGCCGTTGATTGCCAGTCGTTTCGATCCAAATCTCAGAATACGCCTTTCGAGGGATGGGAGTTAACCGGGCGCTCGGTGGCCACTATTGTCGGAGGCGAGATCGTATATGGGAGGCAAGAGGATGAAAACTGACGCATCCTGGTACCATGAGGCCAGAGTGAAACGGACCATGACCGCTTTGGAGAGAAGGAACATGGCCGCTATGTTTGTGCCCGATGGGAACAAAGCGTCAAAAACAATCCTGAAGATGATCCCTTCGGGGACCACAGTAGGCTTGGGGGGCTCGCTGACCGTCAAGCAGATCGGATTGCTGGATGCCCTTCGCTCCGGGAAGTACACCCTTTATGATCAGTATGCCAAGGGTCTCTCTCCGGAGAAGGGCATGCAGATGCGTCGAAAGGGGTTGCTGGCCGACTTCTTCGTCACCGGCTCCAATGCGGTCACCATGGATGGGCAGCTGGTGAACTTGGACGGCGTTGGAAATCGCGTGGCGGCGATGACCTTTGGCCCTCAGAAAGTGATTGTGGTGGTGGGTAGGAACAAGGTTGTCAGCGATGTAGACGAGGCCCTGGATCGAGTCTGGAACAAAGCCGCCCCTCTCAACGCAAAACGACTGAGTCGAAAGGTTCCCTGCGCCACCAGCGGTCAATGTGAGGACTGTTCGTCCCCAGATCGGATCTGCAACCATCTGGTCATCACAGAGAGACAGGTGGCTCCGGGAAGACTGACGGTGGTGATTGTCAACGAAGATCTCGGTTTTTGAGGGTTTTCGGAACTCTTCTATATGTATGGCCGAAGGGAGTTGGAGATGTCGGTTTCAACGCAGTCTTTTACCATTGAGACGCAAGGCTCCGCTGACGTGGTGGACATCACCCCCCAGGTGGCCCAGGCCCTGGAGCAAAGTGGTTTCAAAAATGGCATAGCCACGGTGTTTATCTCCGGCTCCACGGGAGGCATCACCACATTGGAGTTCGAGCCGGGGCTGAGACGTGACCTCCCGGAGATCATGGATAAGCTCATTCCCTCTGGGCAACGCTATCACCACGACGACACCTGGCACGATGGCAACGGTCATGCCCATCTCCGCTCCTCTCTCGTAGGTACTTCCTTTACCGCTCCCTTTGTGAGTGGAAAGCTGACCTTGGGCACCTGGCAGCAGATCGTGTTTCTGGATTTCGATAACCGACCCCGCCGGAGGGAGATTTTGGTGCAACTGATGGGGGAGTGAGGGGCCCTTCCTCATCCCAGCCGCCCCAGTAGGCAGTAAGCAGGAAGCAGCAAAAAATAGGCAGCTTTTTACGGATCCCGGTTCCCGGACCCCTGTTCCGGGTCTTTTCCGAGTCTCTAGTCTCGATTAACGATAAACCATTAACGATACATGATTAACGATAAACGATTACCGATTAACGAAAAAGGTAAAATCATGTTCGATCCTCCAACCATCGCTTGGCAAGACGATCATGTGGTGATGATCGATCAAACCAGGCTGCCCGAGGAGCTAATACTGCACCGTTGTGACACGGCAGAGGAGATGGCCGAGGCCATCCGCACACTGCGTATCAGGGGCGCGCCAGCCATAGGAATCGCCGCCGCTTATGGGATTGTCCTGGGCCTGCAGAAATCCTCCGCGGAATCCTTTAAGAAGTTGCAGGGAGAGATGGGGCGAGTCTTGGACCTGATGCGTTCCACCAGACCTACCGCCGTCAATCTTCCCTGGGCACTGGGGCGCCTTAGAGCCGTGGCCGAGAAGCACAGGGATGCTTCTATCACGGAGATCAAAGGGGCACTTCTACAGGAGGCTCAGGCCATTCACCAGGAGGATGCCAGTCTCTGTCGTCACATAGGGGAAAACGGCCAACAGCTGTTGAAGGATGGAGCCAGGATACTGACTCACTGCAATGCCGGTCGATTGGCCACGGGGGGGATTGGAACGGCCCTGGGCATCCTCTATGTGGCGCATGAGATGGGCAAGAAGATCGCGGTATATGCCGATGAGACCAGACCACTGCTTCAGGGAGCTCGGTTGACCGCATGGGAGCTGATGCAGGCTGGCATTCCAGTGACTCTCATCTGCGATAACGCCGCAGGTCGATTGATGTCACAGGGCAAAGTGGATCTCGCCATAGTGGGTGCCGATCGTATAGCCGCCAACGGGGACGTGGCCAACAAAATAGGAACATATAATTTGGCCGTTCTGTGCGAGAAGCACCATCTGCCTTTGTACGTGGCCGCTCCCTCCTCTACGTTGGATTTTCAGTTGGCCAGCGGGGAGGAAATCCCCATCGAGGAGCGAGACGCTCAGGAAGTTACGGAGATCTGCGGTCGTAGTATGGCGCCCCATGGTGTTCCCGTGTACAGTCCGGCCTTCGATGTGACCCCGGCAAATCTGATATCAGGCATTGTCACAGAAGCGGGGGTTTTCACAGCTCCCTATGACAGAAGTTTATCGCGTATGAAACAGCGCGGGTGAGGTTGAAGATTATCCAGAATAGAGCGAGTGGTGTTAGAAAGTACTGTATTGTAAAGTAGTTTTTTCTTGACATGTATTAGACTTATTGCTATTTTAGGAAATTCAGCAATTGAGATAGTCTAATTTGGGGGAGGCATGAAGACCTTTAGTTTGAAGCCCAGCCAAGTTGAGAGAAGGTGGTATCTCGTCGATGCTCAGGGAAAGATTCTTGGTCGACTGGCCACTGAGATCGCCATGCTGTTGCGAGGTAAAAGGAAGCCCACTTATACCCCGCACTTGGATAATGGCGACCATGTGGTGGTGATCAACGCCGAAAAGGTTGTGGTCACGGGCAGAAAAAGCCAGCAGAAGCTCTATCATCACCATACGGGATATCCCGGAGGCCTTCGAACGAGGACCTTTGCCTATCTTCTCGCTCATCGGCCAGAGCGAATTGTGAAACAGGCGGTGAAGGGGATGTTACCCCATAACCGTCTTGGCCGACAAATGCTTAAGAAATTGCGCGTTTATGCGGGACCTCGGCACCCTCACGAATCTCAGAAACCGCAGCCCTTCGAGCTGCCCTGATTGACATCCTTAAGAAATGCGTGCGGATTTTTGATATTGTTCTATCCACCGACGGAAACGGTCTTTTTGCCGTCAGTGGTTTTTTTGCGCGTCGGATTTATCAACAAGGGGGAATTCTAGGTGGAGAAAAAGACGTATTTTGCTATTGGTCGCAGGAAGGAGGCCGTGGCTCGCGTCCGTCTGATCGAGGGCAAGGGCCAGAGGTTTGTTAACGGGAAGCCCCTGAAGGAGTACTTCGGGCGCGAGACGCTTTCTATGATCGTTGAGCAACCCTTCAGGTTAACCGAGACGCAGGACCGGTTTGATTTACAGGCCAACGTGAAGGGCAGCGGTCACTCTGGACAGGCTGGAGCTATCAGGCTGGGAGTTGCCCGGGCATTGGTGAAGAGCGACTCCGAGCTTCGCAACCAATTAAAGTCGGCCGGGTTTCTCACTAGGGATCCGCGTATGAGGGAGCGCAAGAAGTACGGTCTTGCCGGCGCACGAAAACGATTCCAGTTCTCAAAGAGATAGTGTACGAATCCTGTTGTTTTTTTCAGTGAAGGAGTTTATTGTATGGCCATTGTGACCATGAGACAGCTTTTAGAGGCAGGCGTTCATTTCGGTCATCAAACCCGGCGTTGGAACCCGAAGATGAAGAAGTACATCTTCACTGACCGAGGTGGTATCTACATCATCGATCTTAAAAAGACGGTTGTGTGCATCGAAAAGGCATACAACCTCGTCGCTAAGAAAGTTGAAGATGGGGAGTCGATCCTTTTCGTGGGAACTAAAAAGCAGGCCAAAGAAGCGGTGGCCGAAGAGGCACAGAGGTGTGGTATGCACTACGTCACCGAGCGGTGGCTGGGTGGGATGCTGACGAACTTCCAGACCGTCAGGCGGAGCCTGAGACGTCTGGAGGAGATTGAGAAGATGAGCCAGGATGGTTCCTACGAGAAATTTACCAAAAAAGAGGTTTTGAAGCTGGAAAAGGAGAGAAAGAAGCTGGAGAAGACGCTGGGTGGTATTCGAGCCATGAATCGTCTGCCTGGGATCGTCTATGTCGTCGATACCAAAAAGGAAAGAATCGCCGTGGCCGAGGCGAATAGACTTGAGATTCCCATCGTGGCCATATTGGATACCAATTCCGATCCAGATCTGGTAAATTACCCCGTTCCGGGCAACGACGATGCCATTAAATCCATCAAGCTTATCTCCAAGCTGGTGGCCGATGCCGTGCTCGAGGCCAAGGAGAAAGTGGCTGTCATTCCTGAAGAGCAGGAGGAAGATGAGCCTCAAGAGGCTGAGGGAGACTCCGCTAGCTCATCCCAGGAGGATTGAATGACCATTTCAGCAGCGATCGTGAAAGAGTTGAGGGAGAAAACAGGCGTTGGGATGATGGATTGCAAGCGAGCCTTGGAGGAGACGGATGGCAATCTGGAAAAGGCCATGGAGGTCTTGCGGAAGAAAGGTCTTGCTGCGGTAGCCAAGAGAGCGGGAAGGGTAACCTCGGAGGGGGTTATTGCCTCGTACATCCATCCCGGTGAGCGTCTAGGAGTATTGGTTGAGGTGAACTGCGAGACCGATTTCGTAGCCCGAACCCCAGACTTCCGAGCTTTTGTCAAGGAGATCGCCATGCAGGTGGCAGCGGCCAATCCGCTGGTGATGCGGAGAGAAGATCTGCTCGCTGAAGATGTGGAGAGAGAAAAGGAGATATATCGAGACCAAGCTCGCAGCCAGGGGAAACCGGATACGATCATCGAGAAGATCGTTCAGGGCAAGATGGAAAAGTACTATCAGGAGGTTTGCCTTCTCGATCAGCAATTTATCAAGGACAGCGACAAACGGGTTTCTGACCTGTTGAACGACGTGAAGATGAAGTTGGGCGAGAACATCATCATTAAGAGATTCGCTCGATTTCGTTTGGGGGAATGAGGACCTCAGTTGGGCTGTGCCAGGAGAGGTGATGGCCAGAGCATCGTTCAAAAGAGTTTTGCTGAAGCTCAGCGGAGAGGTTCTGGCTGGCGCTCAGGCACAGGCGCTGAAGAGTGATCGAGCTGATTATTTAGCCTACTCACTGAAGGAGGCTCGAGGATTAGGGGTGGAGTTGGCGGTGGTTATGGGAGGGGGGAATATATTGAGAGGGCTTCCGGCCAGTACCCAGGGCGTTCAGCGGGAGACAGCCGACTATATGGGCATGTTGGCCACGGTGATCAATGGGTTGGCCTTGGAGGACGCTCTCAGCAGGGAAGGCGTCGAAGCTCGCGTTCTCTCGTCCCTGCCCGTAGAGGAGGTGGCTGAAACGTACAGTCGCCGCCGCGCTCTGCGTCATCTTCAGGAAGGCAGAGTTGTCATCTTAGTTGGGGGCACCGGGAAGCCTTATTTTAGCACAGATACAGCGGCAGCCCTGCGTGCGGCGGAAATAAAGGCCGAGACTCTCTTGAAAGCCACCAAAGTGGACGGTGTTTATGACGCCGATCCCCTTCACCAGCCTGGGGCTCGGTGTTTCTCTTGCATATCCTACATGGAATTTATTAGCAGGCGGTTACGGGTGATGGACACCACCGCGGTGGTGCTATGTATGGAGAACAAGGTGCCCATCATCGTCTTTAACATGACCGAGGGAGGCAACCTGAAGCGTGTTCTCTTGGGAGAAAAGGTGGGTACTTTGGTGAAGGAGGAGTGCTGATGGTCAAGCAGCTTTTCATCGAAACTGAGAAGAAGATGAAGAAAGCACTTCAGGCCACCCAGCACGAGCTCGCCTTGATTCGCACGGCGAAAGCCACTACTTCCTTGCTGGATGGCATCAAGGTCGATTATTACGGCACCTCGGTGCCCATCAATCAGGCGGCGGCCATTAGCGTTCCCGAACCGCGAATGCTTGTCGTTCAGCCGTGGGAAAGAGGCATGATCGGGGAGATCGAGAAGGTTTTGCTAAAATCTGATCTGGGATTAACACCATCAAACGACGGCACCGTCATCCGCCTGCCCATCCCGCCTCTCACCCAGGAGCGCAGAAAGGAATTGGTTAGAGTGGTGAAGAGGCTGGCGGAGGAAGGTCGTATAGCCATCCGCAATATCAGAAGGGATGCCAACGAAGAGCTGCGGCAGGCCGAGAAGACCGGTGACCTTCCTCAGGACGATAGCAAAAGAGCTCAGGAGCATATTCAGGAGCTTACCGATAAACATACCGAGTTGGTGAACAAGATCGTAGAAGAAAAAGAGAGGGAGATTATGGAGGTCTAGGCTCCAGGATAGCGGAATGGGCCTTCTTAAAGAGAAAATCTCCCAAAATCCCCTGGTCATGAAAACCGTTTCTTGAGCGGCTCCATTGTTCCAAAAGACCCCCTCAGGGACTCCCGCCGCCCCGAGCCGAATTCTCCGGTCTCCTGAAATGTGCTATCCTTCCCTTGTCCCCCGGCTCAATGTTCCTGCCTCTCTTTGGACCTTACCTACAAGCCCGGTGAGGTGCGTTGGTGGCCACGAACTTGTCTCAGCTAAAAGGTCAAATTTTAAAAGCCGGTAATTTGCCTAGACACATCGCCATCATCATGGATGGAAACGGGAGATGGGCGATGCAGAGAGGCCTTCCTCGTATTGCCGGTCATCGAGAGGGTATCAACTCGGTGCGTGAAGTGGTCCGTGCTGCAGGGGAACTGGGCATCGATGTGATGACCCTCTATGTCTTTTCTGCTGAGAACTGGCGGCGACCTAAACGGGAGATCGGCGCGCTGATGAAATTGTTAGGGGAGACCACCAGGAGGGAAATCGAGGATTTGATGAAGAACCAGGTGCGTCTGGCGGTCATCGGGAGGTTGGAGGAGCTCGCTCCGGCGGCTCGTCGGGTTTTGACCAAAGCCGTGGCCAGAACTGAGAGGAATACGGGACTGTTGCTGAACCTGGCTATTAATTATGGGGGACGCGATGAGTTGCTTGACGCCATCCGGGTCCTAGCCAAAGAGGTTCAGGCAGGGCAGATGAGTCCTGAAGCCATCGACGAGGATCTTTTTGGAAAATATCTGTACACCGGTGGATTGCCCGACCCAGACCTGTTAATCCGAACCAGCGGAGAGATGCGGGTCAGCAATTTTCTTCTGTGGCAAATTGCCTATACGGAGATTTACGTAACTGACGTGCTCTGGCCAGATTTTCGCCGGGAGCACCTCTATCGAGCCATTCTGGATTATCAAAACCGGGAGCGTCGATTTGGGGGCACCTGATCGTGGTTTCCCCAGCGGAGTTGGAGATAAGACCAGAGGCTCAGCGCTCCTGCCCAGGGTTTTGGTTGGGGTGGTGGGCATCCCTTTTTTGGCATTTATGGCCTTAAGGGGAGAACTTTTCCTTCTCGGGCTGGTGGATGTGATCATTCTGTTCGGCCTGTGGGAATTTTTCTCCTTGATGGAGGTCAAAGGGGTCCGTCCCTATAAGTTTTTAGGAATTGGGGGCGGGCTTTTTTTATCCTGGCTGGCCTATTTCAGAAACAACCTGGGAAACGAGATAGCCCTCACGCTGATTCTTGTCATCATCATGGTCGCGGAGCTGGCCAGGAGAAAGCAGCAGCAGTCGATCTTTCATATCGCCGCCACCCTTATGGGGATCTTTTACGTGAGTTGGCTGAGCAGCCATTTTATCCTCCTGCGGGAGCTGCCTGGCCAGATGGGAAGAAAGTACGCTGATGGAGGCTGGTATCTGCTGACCGTCTTCATTATCACCTGGGTGTGCGACACAGGGGCCTATGGAGTGGGATTGGCCTGGGGAAGACACCCGTTGCTGCTCCGAGTGAGCCCCAAAAAGACGGTGGAGGGCACCATTGGCGGCGTGGTGACCGCGCTGCTGGCGGCCTTGCTGCTGGGCGGGATCTTTCTGAAAGACCTGTTGGCCCTGAGGCATTTCCTGGTCATCGGCCTTATCGTCGGCATCATCGGCCAGATTGGCGATCTGGTGGAATCTCTGCTCAAGCGCGATGCTCAAGTCAAGGATACCTCTCGACTTCTGCCCGGCCACGGAGGAGTTTTAGACCGCTTTGACAGCCTCCTGTTCGCCGTCCCGGTGACATACTGGTACTTGCGTTACGTGGTTTTTTAGATCCCTTGAGACTGGTTTGTCGTTATCGATGCTCGTGACGTGAATCGTGAATCGTGAATTGTCGATCGTGAATCGAGATTCGAGATTTGATCAGTCTCTCTTATCCGTCATTCCCGCGGAAGCTTGTCCCCGCGAAAGCGGGGACGGGAATCCAGAGACTTTATAAAGACCTCTTATCGTGTCATCGGGTGGGTTCATCCTGATAATAAACGAACCTCGAAGCTTATATCGTGAATCGTGTATCGTTGATCGTTAATCGTAAAAGACAAAGAAACCACAGCTCCTGGCGGATGTTATCATCCGCCAGGAAGAATATTTACCTTTTAGTTGGGTGATTCTACCAGCCGGCTCAATGTCTAATGCAGCTTTGGGTACGGTAACCCCACACCACTTAAAACGTCGCGGATGAAAACATCCGCGACGAGCAAAACAGCAAGCCCTGTAAGGGCTCAATATATTGAGCCCTTGTTTTAGTGCCGTCGGATGGCCCCACCCGACGGCCTTTTAAGCCTTCCCAGGGGAGTTGCGTAAGTCGTTGATACTTATGCAACTCCCTTTCTTTATGTCTTGTTGCTAAGATTGTTCACCGCACCATAAATTGCCAAAATTGACCAAATCTGACCACAAAATTGAAACAAATTCGAAACAAATTTAAACACCGAATCAGAATGTAGTGAAAGACCCTCCCGTGAGTCGGTTAGGGCTTTTGAAACCAAGCAGAAGAGAGGATGTACTATTCACAGTGAATTTGGCCACAAAAACCGACTCTCCGATAGGGAACCAAAGGAGATATGGTTTTTATGATGATAGGCTCTTTGAATAGTTTTGATTCATTGTGAGATGAGGAAAAATATGTCTTGACAAGAAATAGGAGTTGTGGTAAAATGGAGACACAGTCATGGAAAGCTTTTCACTATATCTTTTTAAGGAGGTGTACCATGAGAGCGACCGCTTTTATGGCAGGGCTCCCGTTGGTCTTATTGCTGTTCACCCCCGCCACCGCCTGGTGGCCCACTGATCCCGATACAAATCTCCCTATCTCTACCGCTGCAAACCCTCAAATGAGACCCCAGCTTATCGGCGATGGCTCCGGGGGGGCCATCATCACCTGGCAAGACCACCGAAGCGGCAGCGATTATGACATCTACGCTCAGCGGGTCAACGCCAACGGCGACACGCTTTGGCCCGCCGATGGCCTGGCCATCTGCACCGCTGCACCCTCTCAATATTACCCCCAGTTGGTCGGCGATGGCTCCGGGGGGGCCATCATCACCTGGCAAGACTACCGAGGCGGCATCTACATTGACATCTACGCTCAGCGGGTCAACGCCAACGGCGACACCCTCTGGCCCGCCGATGGCCTGGCCATCTGCACAGCTGCATCCGATCAATCTTACCCCCAGCTTATAGGCGATGGCTCCGGGGGGGCCATCATCACCTGGCAAGACTACCGAAGCCTCAGCAATTTTGACATCTACGCTCAGCGGGTCAACGCCAACGGCGACACGCTTTGGCCCACCGATGGAGTGGCCATCTCGACCGCTGCATATAATCAACAAAACCCTCAGCTGGTCGGCGATGGTTCCGGGGGGGCCATCATCGCCTGGGAGGACTCACGAAGCGCCAGCAGTTATGACATCTACGCTCAGCGGGTCAATTTGAATGGCGTGTTGGGTCCCGTTCCTCATATCGTTTCCATCGGCGATGTTCCCAATGATCAGGGTAAACAGGTGCTCATTTTATGGGATCGCAGTTATCTCGATGCTCCGGAGTATCAAGTGATCACGTACTACTCCATTTGGCGCAGACACCTGGGAGGATCGAAGATCGCTTCGATTGGCGAACTGTGGGAAGGCAACCTCCCAAAAGATTCTTCCAAGCTGGTCTATCGTCGTATCGAAAGAAACAATGGTTTCGGTGAAACCAAGATCGAGTATTGGGAATTTCTCGGCTCTGTCAATGCCCATTTTTTTGAGGGTTATGCCTATATTGCTCCCACCCTCGAAGATTCTTCCGCCAGCGGCATTCCATACTTCACCTTCCTTGTTTCCGCCCAAACGACCAATCTGTTCGTCTTCTGGGACTCTGCCCCCGACAGTGGCTATTCAGTTGACAACATCGATCCGGCTAAGACACAGGTTGGCATTCTGGCCTCCGGGAGTGCCAAAGGGTCGGTGAACACTCTCTGTCTCTCTTGGGAGCAGGTGACCACCGGGGAGGATGGCTCGCTGGAGAAAGGACCTATAAACTACCGAATCTACTGTGACGAGGATCCAAGCTTCACGCCAGAGCCGGGGAATCTACTGGCGACGACCTCTGATCTGGATTTTTCCTACACCGATGCCCGCATCGGCGACCCGGTGGCCAACCTGTTCTATGTGGTCACCGTCATTGACGGCAGCGATAATGAATCGGCGGTGTCCAACAGAGTGGGAGAGTTTGACAAAGCTTTAAGTGACTCCAAATAGAACGACGCAAAACGATTCGCAACGGGCGGATGTCAATCGTCTGAGGTGATCTTTCTCCGCTCAGAGGGCTGAGAAAGATTTCCATTACCTCTGGAACCAGGGCTTTGGCACCCGCCTTTCTGACTATAACTATAATTTGAAACAAATTCGTAACAATTCCGCGGCTGCGATTTATATATGCCTTATAGATAAGGAGTTATCCCAAAAAGTCAAGGGCTTCGCAGTCCTCTGTCCTACTAGTCAATGATCTTTTCAATCCTCTCTTTACCACTGCCGTCAGGCGGCCTTACCTGACGGCTTTTTTTCTAACGGCGCCGGGCACAATGCCCAAATCTCCCTCTGCTTAATTTGCTCTCAAATCACTATGTGCTGGCTAATAGGCATTGCTCCTTGCTGTGGTTGCCACCTCATGAAATACTGGTTGATATTCAAAAAAATGCTCGCAAAGAAGGAATTTGCGTGTATATTACGTTCGATGAATTTTGCCCAAAGAGCTTGTTTTCCCAAGTATCCATATGCCTTTGCTACGCGGGAAAAGCAGGGAGGTCATATGACCACAATGATGAAAGCGATGTTTGTTCTGCTGATGCTATTGATGATCACCAACCCGGCTACATCCGGGGCGCAATGGCAGCTGGACATTGAAAGTGGTCTGGTCTTGGCCGGCTATAACGACGTGCGCATTCCCGGCGATACTGGGACTCTGTTGTCTCTGTCAGAAGAATTAGAGATTAACCCTTCTTCCTTCTTTCGATTGAGATTACAGTATTCACTGGGTGAGCGGCACACCGTAGGCGTGTTGATCGCCCCTCTTCGCTTAGAGGCTAAGGGTACAATCGACCGTCAGGTCACATTTCAAGATCAAGAATATGCGGCAAACACCCAGCTAGATTCCCGATACCGATTCGATTCCTATCGCCTCACCTATCGTTATGACTTTTTCCGTTCAGACGACCTCCAGCTGGGTCTCGGCCCTACCGCGAAGGT
>Ga0111203_131_pt1 | contig 29046 bp, 20 predicted proteins | sample DeeMarSWOR324_28_FD_80373 | JGI IMG/M metagenome (GOLD analysis project Ga0111203, IMG submission 80373) | candidate division Zixibacteria bacterium SM23_81 | reverse complement strand
ATCTGGTCGAGGTCTGAGGCCATCTGAGACAGATACGGCTCGGCCACGCTCAGGTTGCCTCCGGCATCATAGATGGCACCCAGCATCTCGGCATGAGCGGTCCAGAGATCTTCCCCCACCGAGGAGAGTTGAGCGGACAGGTCGCTCAAAGCAGCGGCCTCTGGGTAGCTTAGGGTTCCGTAGTAGCAGGCTGAGCCCTCCCAGCAGATCTGGCAGCCCCATAGATCACATCTCAGGGCCAAAATATCAAGAGCCTCAGCAAGATTGCCCCCTGCCGACGCCATGGCATCATTAAAGACCACCTGAAAGATCTCCGGAGTCATATCCTGTTTCAGGCTGGCGAAAGAGGGTGCGCCGAACACATCGAATATCTGTGCCCAGAGAGAATCATAGGCGCTGGAATATCCCCAAAGCCGATCGATGCTTTTATCCAGGGTCTCCAGAAACATAACCTCATCGGACGGCATAGGTCCCGTGGGCGTATAGGAAATCAAAAGATAGCTCGCCCCTAGGGTCGATTCAACAGCCGCCCTGAAAGAGTCGAGACCCACGACCACATTGTCTCCCCTGTTCTGGAGGATGACAGAGGAATCGGTGTAGCCCACCACCACGGCCGCATGCCCGGAATGTACGTCATAGACGCGGAGCAGGTCCCAATCGTCCTGAGGCAGATAGTAAGGGTCCACGCTGGTTACGAAGGGGATCCCGGCGTTTATCTTGGTCTTCAATTCCGCCAGATAAGAGGGCCATGACTCTTTCACCTGCATATCCACGGCGAGATTTCTGATGAGGCCGGCGAACTCATAATCGCTGGCGGACTGCGATACTCTCCAGCCAGCATATAGGGCCAGCCAATCGTCAAGATAGAGCATGGAGTGGGGACAGCACGCAAATTCAACCGCCTCGTAGACGTTATGGTCCGCGCCATAAAAGTTAAACAGCATGGCCAAACCCGCGTAGTTGCAGAACCCGTTGATCTCCTGCCAAACCCAGGGAACATCATCAACCATGCCAATCGCCAAGCTATCGGCGTTGTCGCCTTCATTTTCCTCAGCAAGAGAATCATAAGGATCCACCACGAAGTATATGTGAGAAGAGCCCGTGAAACCGCTCCAAGTGACCCAATTATAGACGGTACTACCTGGCGATAGAGATGAGATCACCACGTCGCTTCCAATCTGCGTTCCCCCACCATGAGGATCTTCCAGGAAAAATTGAATCACGACGTCATTCTGCGTGGAGGACCCGCTGTTTCGCACCCCACCCACGACGTTAATGGCGTCCGGTGCCTGGTATTTGTTGGCCAGATATAAACTCACCGCGGCCAGGTTCTCGCCTTTATGGTAAGAAACAACCTCTTTCTCCTGTGGTCTCAACTCTTTCATGTTTTGAGCAGAGGCGATTTCAACCTCTCTTGCCTTGGCTTCTACGGACTTCGTGATAATCGGAAAGCGGATGGGCGTGGAGACCAGGGAGGTTTGCCCTTCACCCAGAGAGGATATTGCACTCCCATGGGCGCTCAGCACTGAGGCTAAGAGCACAAAAGACAAAATTATTGCCAAATTTTTACTTCGCATCATTGCGAATATTCCTGGTTGGATTTTCTACAGTTAAGTCTAAACTCGACATTCATTTTACTACGACTGGTACGAATTTGTTTCAACCAGTTTATCAAAAAAAAGTTCGCGGGGCGGAGATTGCTTCGTCGCTATCGCTCCTGGCAATGACAATTTAATTTCTACGTCATTGCGAGCCCATCGTTTCACTCAGAGCTTGTCCTGAATGCAATGAAGGAACAGACTCCGCGAAGCAATCTCTGAAATGACCTGCTTCACAGTTATCTCAGTGATCTTCATTTGCCCAGAACTCTTGACACTGGTTTTATTCCGGCCAGCAAAGCAATGATCGCATACCAATACCATTCTAAACTCAGCAACGGCTTCCAAAGTTTTGCGATCATCAGCACAAAACCAGCCACGCCGAGTTTCAGGAGCTGGATGTCAAGCAAGTTACATTTTTTTATCCTTGAATTGGCCCACGTCCCAAGACTCATGCTTTGACACCTCCTTTACTCCTGGCTGCTGAGCAACTCGCGCTTGACAAACCGGCCTCCTATTCTTGCTTACACCATTTCAGATCCCCTTAAATCCTTCCCACGGGCATGATGTAGAGTGGCTCTTCATCCTGGATGCCAAGTACTTTTCTCACCTCTTGATCATTGAAGGCGCCGATGATGACCGTGCCCAAATCCAGAGCTTCTGCTTGCAGATGAACGTTCTGGCCAGCACCTCCCATATCCATGGGCACATATCGAGCCTCACCCCGCTGGCCATATATCGCAGTAGTCCGTTTGTAAACAGCAGTGAAGACCAGACTGATTGGGGCACGAGCCACCATTCCCTGGCCCCACGCCGCCTTCGCCAATGCCTTGCGGATATCACCATCCCTTACAAGAATGAGAGAATGATCTTGCCATTGATAATGATAGATCCCAGCAGCCAAACCCTCCACATCACCAGCGATGAGGTAAATCTCCAATGGATAAATCCCTCCCGCCGAGGGATACGCCCTGGTGGCTCCGGTGAGGCCATCTATGGTTTTTCCTCCCGCTGCCCAGAGCAATTGAGAGACTTCCTCCAAGGTTAGTGGTTCATCCTTATAGCGTCTTATCGATCTTCGATTGAAGATGGCTTCCTCCACGGAAACCTCACCCTTATGTTTTGGAGCAGGAAGCGTTATGCTCCCTATCTTTCCATCTGGTCCGCGTACAGATTTGGCGAAAAACTGCTTTCCCCCAAATAGCCCGACCAAAACGACGCCTGCTGCGAAGATTAAAAACCACATTTTTTTAGTCGTCATCTAAAACAACTCCTTGTTTTCCTCTCTATCATGATCCATACTGCTTACGAAAAAACCTGAACCTATGTTTTCAGATGTCTTTCATCCACGCAGATTCGACAACAACCGGCGATTCCCCAATGGCATTGTATAGTTTCTATGAGATTTTGTCAAGGACTATCTGCTTTTAAACTCAAGCATCGTGATCCTAAAGTAGCAAATGCTGGAGTTTAGAAAAAGCCCTCCCGGATCGCCGAGAGGGGCTTTGATTTTAACACCATCCTTGGGCGAACGCCGTTCGCCCCTACATTTGTTAGAGATCAGTGCAAATTGTAAATTGCAGTTTCAATCGGATTACGGCTCCCGGTTCCCAAACTCCGGTTTTCCTATCTCAACAACACCATTTTCTTCGTCTCCACATATTCGCCCGCCTGAAAACGACAGAAATACACCCCACTGGCATATTGACTCCCATCCCACTTCACATAATAAACGCCGGGTTTATGCATCCTATCGACTAGCTTAGCAATCCTTTGGCCCAGAATATTATAGATGATCAATTCCACCTGGCCCAAGATGGGGACAGAATACTGAATGGTCGTGACCGGATTAAAGGGATTGGGATAATTTTGTCGCAGCGAGAAATCCTTTGGGAGAGATAAGTCTTCATGCTCGACCCCTGTCCAGATGGGTGTAAACTCAAAAACATCTCCGTCACGAACCAAACCAGGATTCACATAGAGGGTAAATTCTGCGGGATTTTCTAAAAAGGTGTAACCGGGTCTTAAACGGGTCCAAGCATAAAAAAGCACATCCGCACTTATTCCGCAATTATCGTCATCGTATCCACCAGCCGTGACGGCATCGTAGTCGCTGTTCATGATGAACAGATACTCTCTCCCACCTATGCCACTGTTGTCCGGATTCCAGATCATATCTGCCGGTTTTTCTGGGGTATCATATTCCACAAGAACGATGTTTAATCGCCTCGGATTGGCGGGATTGAATATATCATAGGCGGCACCGTTAAAAGTTCCCAATCCAGGTTGAACGGCATAGCCCAAATCACGACGGTAGACCTTACAATTGGTCGTGGTCACCCCTGAGGGGTCGAAGTCGATGCGGACATCTTTATATTCCCATTCGCGGAGCGTGCTGCCAAAAAATTCTTTGCCCAAGCCTATAGCCCCACCAAAGAGGCTACCACCCCAATTCACCCAACTTAGCCAGCGTGTATCAGTCCAATCCCAATCAAATCCACGGGCGATATTCTCGGCAGTGCCCTGCATCACTCGAAAGCCATCTACTTCTTGACTGTTTAATCCATAGATATCGGGAAATTTTTGATTATAAAGAAGTGTTGCACCAGTTGTGTGATCTTTCAAATCGTATGTGAGCGTATCCATATATTCATGCAAATAGAGGCGGTAAGTATGGCCCGTAAGGAGGGTTGGATTTACGATCATATATTCAAATCGTCCATCCGTGATGCCGCTCACCAGCTCCATCTGACTGTACTGGGGTATGTACTGGATGGGAGCCACAAAGATGGCCAGGGTATCTTGCCAGAGATTGAAATCATCATCGGTCAACCTGAAGACCACATGCACGCTGTCATTGGCAGGAGTGTCTGGTGAGAGCCTGAAGTGATAGTAGACCGAGTCTGGATCATAAGCCCATGTCAGCGTTTGTCCGGCATTCAGCGTGGGAAGAATCTTGTTCCCCTTCGGCGCCATGAATTCTTGAAAATAGCTCCCCTCCAGGACATGGTACGGTTCAATGGTAACACTTTGGAGATCGAAATTCGTCTCGTTCTCCACACCCACGGTATACCGAATGGCCTCCCCGGGATTCACCAGACCATCGCTGTTGATATGATCCATCCCAACGTACATATCGGCAACGGTCACCGGGCCGGCTACGGTGATGTTCGTCTCCAACTGATTCCAGTTTCGATCTCCATAAACAGGATGAACATCGTGCACATTCATATATAGCGCTTTGCAGTGACAATCGGTGATGATGCTGTTTCCCCATATTCCATCATCTGGATCCTGATCATCATGAAGACCATCATCAAATAACTGGACACTCGTTATGAAGACATCGTGGTGATCGCAGAAATCGGCGGAAACCTGACTGACGTTTTCCAGTCCCACTTGAATTTGAAGTTCAGCCTGGGAAGGATTCGGATAAGAGACGTTCACGATCCAGTCTTTGGGAAGATCAACAAAATAGTTATCATAGGCCATTTGGGCGTAGTTGTCGAAAGAGCGCAGCGCCGTGACGGAATTTAAGCGGTTGGTCCCCTGAGCGATGACCTTGGCCCCAACCACAACCTGGGTGTCCCCCGGGGCCAGGTTGAAAGGTCCGGAGGACATCAGGAAGCGCCGGTCGCCTGGACTGGTCACCTCGCCGTCCAGGTGCCCGGTGCCTGATACCGGGTCGCCATAGAAGGGAAACCTGGTTGGATTGCCCAGGTGGTCGGTATACGGGGTGCCATCTCCGGCATAGCCGTTCATGAACCAGTAGGCCTCGGAGGCGATCCCAGGGTCATCGAAGGGATCTGGAGCACCATTATAGTACCACGCAAAAGCCGTCATGCCCAGGTAGTTCCCGCTTCCCCAGGGCACCTCAGGTCCCTGGAAGAAGTCAAATCCCAGGGCTGGTGGGGTGGAACCATAGTGGGAGTCGGTGGGAAAGCCGTTATAGCAATAGCCCAAGCCCAGAGTGGTGTCGCAGCCCACCAGGTCATCGGAGGCGTCGCCCAGGTCTGGGTCGTCCCACAGGGCCACAAAGCAGGAATCGAATTGTTGGGTCCCCCTGTTGATAAACTCCCATTTGACGAACATGATGTTGCCCAGAGGATCGGCGTGATCGTACCCAAAAATGGTAACGCGAAACTCCACATCCATGGGCGGGGTGCTGAACACGTTGGCATGCTGAGGGGCATAACCGTCGTTACAGACGAAGAACAGGGTCTGATCGCCCAGGAGCAGGGGATTTCCAAGTGAATCCACAGGAGCGCCCTGATCCGCGGGCCAGACGTCCCAGTCGCCGGTGCCATCCTTGTTGATCTTGTAGATGCGGAATCGCTCTTCCTGTTGATTCTGTCCCCAGTTGCCGGGCACCAGTTCGCTGGAATACTCGACGCAGGCCGTGCGAATCATGCTATCGTCATGGCCGATGCCAGCCAGCCACAGACCCGAGGCGTAATCGATGGTCTTGCCGGTGCCCTTGGGCCACTCCATACCCGAGGCGCCACTGACCCTTTGATCGACGATCAAACCATCATTTGTTATGGTGCAGTCGATGGTATTGCCGTCGAAGTGCTCGTGGCTGATGATGGTGGGCTTGGCCAGGGGCTCCTTTCCCGTCGCCGATGTGGCCCGGGGAGCGGCCCAAGCCGTACTCAGCAGCAGTAGGGTAAGCAGAGGCATTATGAGGGTGCCGATGGCCATGAACTCTCGTTTCCGACTCATGATTGTTCCTCCTCTATGAGATTAAAAGTTTTTGAAACGCCGTTTTCTCATCGTTATCACCTGGCCATAAAAAAACCCACAACCTCTCTTTGCTAAGGCTGTGGGTTCAGCTCCAGCGTTCTGCCAACAAAAGCGTATGAAAATTTCGCCTTTCACTTTTCGATTTTCCTATGGCTAGGAAAAAAGGTTCTTTCCTTTAAAACCTTAAATATAGTATAAATAGAAAAATTTGTCAAGACAAGGTAAATAATATTAGGCTTTATATTCAGGAACCTTTCTTTTCTATCATTCCGGAGCACATTTCTGGTTGGAGTTTATCCCACCATTTCATTCGAGGCATGCTTTAAGTCAGAGAAATGCTCATGATGACAACGACTGTCGAAACGGCAGTCACTATAAAATCAGTGGCACAGCCATATGAGCCTTGAGTCATCGAGAAATTTGAGATACAACTTATGGGATCATCAGACGATGTGGCCTTCCCTCTTCCGAAAAAAAGGACCCGCTGCAAACGGGCCCTTCATGTCTAAACCTGTAATTCTCATGAAGCTCAGCCAAATCCTCCACGGCATTCAAAAACGACGCTGCGGGCCGGCAAAACCTGTCCTATGAGGGATCCGCCGTTGAGCCTGTTCGCTCACTTTTCGATGGAGTATTTGCCCTTCCATTCCGTAGTTAATTCTGTCTTAGAGGTAAACTGTCCCTTATAGGTGCCGCCCCCCTTGATGTTCTCGAACTGACCTGTCCCCTTGATGTAAGAGTAGGTTCCTTCAAATGCCATGATCGGGGCGCCTTCCTCGGGAACCGTGCTGGCGACCATACCCTCCCAGTTGCAAAAGACGGCGTCTTCCCCAAGCATCAACTTGACATAGCCCTGATGAGGTCCATTTCCCTGAACGAGATCACCAAATGACATATTCACAACCTGGGCACCATCCATGAACTTATTCTCGCCAGCACTCTCATTGGTCCCCTCCCACTTTGCCAAGGAAAGGACATGCTCCTTGGCGTCACCCACATCGATCGCTTCCCGTATCGTTTGCGCCATGGTCATCTTGCCGGCAACTTCGTGCTTCTTCCCTGCCGTCGCAGGCGCCACCACAAAAGCGACAATCAAAAGGAGACATATGAAGGGTACCAGCCATCCTCTGGTGCTCGGTGCTCGCATAGATTTCACCTCCTTTGGGAAAGTCCCGGCCCGCAGCGTTTGGGCAACTTTCAGGACTCGCCTCTTGTTATAGCACAGACCTCCTGGCTGTTCACTCCTCCCTCAGTATTGGCCGGGTTAAGCAGGTTGGTCCTCCTTGAGCTCTATGGGAAATCTCCGTTCCCTGATAGGTCAACACTTCGCATCCGGACGCCTCCAACCGCTTTTTAGTGACAGGATTCCCCTGCAGCATCAGGCACTTCCCCGGTGCCAAGGCCAGCACGTTAGGTCCCATGGTGACGAATTCCTCCTCAGGTACAGGAACCAGCTTAAAACTGCGCTCCTGAAGATATTGCCAGAAGGGGGCTGAAAGCAGTGGCTGATAAGCAACGGCCAGCTCGCGATCCACAATGCTGATGAGGGACATCAGATGCAGACAGGATTCCGGCCCCTGATAATAGGGCAGTTCTACAGGCAAAATGGTGATGCCCCGGGCGTAAAGAGCCTCGGTGAGCTGACCTAACCCCTCGCCATTGGTGCGAAAGCCAAGACCCACCGCCAGGGTGTTGTGATCGACCCACAACAGATCCCCACCTTCGGCCCGGGCCTGGCCATGCAGGGTATAGATCACCGGCACGCCCAACGCCTCTAGGCATCGAGCCATGGCTCCTTCCTCTCCACGACGCAAATCTTTGCCCATTTTTAAGATGATCGCCCCTCGATCAGTGACAATGGCGGGATCATGTACATAGATGGCGTCGGATATGCCAGGCAGTGCGTCATCATGATAGAGAACCTCTATGGCGGCCTGACGCATGATGGCTACCATCCCGTCGTGTTCCTGCTGAGCGATCTTGAGGATAGGTCTGCCCTTATAGTGCCACCGCTCTGGATCGGCCCCGGCGAAGGTCTCGTCGGGCCTTCGAACCAACACCCGGCGCAGCGGGGCGATCATGCTCTGGCTGCCGTAAGTTCTTTTCATGCTATTCCTTTTGCGATTCCAAGAGAGTCACTGGCAATGCGATTCACTTTTGCTAGCACTGGATATAAGGAAAACTATCCATGGAAGATGGACTGGTCACAACTTTTTAACTGACGTATGTTCCTGCCTCTTTCAATTCGCTTCAGCATGAGCCCAGCACAGAAATGCTGGATAGAGGTTGTCTTAAAAGGGACTCATTTTCAAGATTCCAGCCTCCGGCTTCTGGCATCCAAACCGGTTTCCAAACCAACAAACCATCTTGCAGCATCCCAATGGTCTTTACAAAATCAACGATTCACGAATCACGATCCACGAATCACGTATCTCATATCTTCCCCAGAAATTCATCAAATTGGGGATAGAATTGTCCGGGATTATCAGCATACACCATGTGATCCGAATCGCTGACCTCACAATAGGTGCAGTTTTTGATCAATGACCTCATCTTGTCCGCCTCCTCTGCGGAGAGACACCAGCTCTCCTCGGCGCGGACAAACAACACCGGACATTGAATTTGAGACAGAATGTGATACCATTCCTGGCGGTACACATCAATGGCCGACATGGCATATCTGGAGAAGAGAAAATCATATCCCTGCTCCGTCTCCACCAGGCTGTCCAGAAAATACCTGACATTCGTCTCTCTAAGAAACCGTTGAGAGAGATCCCGTAAGGCCTCCTCATAGGAGGAATAAGGCGTTGGCCAGTCGGCGGTCAACTTGTCCACGGGAGGAACTTCCTCAGGAGGTAAATCCAACAAACCCCCTGGATCTTTAGCTTGTTGATCGAGAATGGCCAGAGCTTTTACCTCTTTTGGGTGGAGAGCAGCAAGATACGCAGCGTTCCTGCCGCCCAGAGAATGTCCCACCGCTATCACGGGGCTGCACCCCAATTGTCTGATGAGGCCATAAGCGTCGGAGGCGAAGTCATCGGCCGCATACCGAGCGACGGGCTTATCGCTCAACCCGTGACCACGCTGGTCCGGAGCGACGATGCGATATCTGTCCCGATACCGAGACATGAAATCGGTCCAGGTCTCGCCCCGCCCCCATTTTCCGTGAAGGCAGAGAAGGGTCTGTCTGCCCGAACCGGTGTCGCGACAGAACAAATTCAGACCATTCACCTTAATCATGGCCCTTTTTATTTTGGATTCTTCCATTACAAAACCTCTGAGATGTTGATTCCCCGCTCCTGGGCCCGCTGGGCCATCCACTCGTTTTGGTCGACTGGTGTTTTGGGCATCTCTCCCTCGGATCGGCGCTTCAAGCTCAGCGCCTGTGTAGGACAGACAGAGGCGCACAGCCCACAGCCCACACAACGGTCATAATTCACCACGCACAACTCCTCTGGAACGGCGAGGGCTTCGAATGGACAACGCTCGACGCATTCGCCACAGCCGGTGCACAGCTCGGCGTCCACCACGGACCGAAAATCTGATCGCGCCAGGGCCATGGGGTTGTCGAACTCGGTCAAGCCGCGAATCACCCCGCAGCAGCAGGTGCAGCAGTTACAGATATAGAAGATCTGGCCCTGGTTATTGGCGGCGGAGTGGACCAAACCGGCCTCCTCGGCTTCGTGCAGGAGACGCAGAGCCTCCTCTTTAGGAATAGGCTTGGTGGCCTCACTGTCGTCGAAGGCGTTCTCAACGGGCGCGAAGAGGATGCAGTTCTCAACGGGATGGTCACAGCCCTTCCCAATGAGCCGCTGCTGCACGCGGCAGATACACTTTCGTACCCCCCACGACTTGGAATTCTCGATAAGCTCGGTGGCCCTCTCGTAGGGGAAAACCTCCAGGTCGAAGGAGATGGCCTCATCCACGGGAATGACGCGGTGGACGGCCGGCGCCTTTCCAACCGCGCCACTGCCTTGTGTCTCCTGGTAGTACTGTTCGAAAAGGCGTGCCAGCTCCTCGTTCATGCGAGGCAGCTGTTCCTCGTAGATGCCCACGACGAAGGGCATCAGCCCGAAAACCAGTTGGCTCTCCGCCCGCCGGGCACGGACCTTCCCCTTGCGGGCCATCTCTCGGAGCATTTCCTCGGCTTGGTCGGAATTGATGTCAGCCCGAGCTGCGATCTCTCCTGCTGGCTCAAGGGTGAGACGCATGATGCTGGCCAGCTTGGCCTCCTGGGGAGAGAAGATTTTGGCCAAGAGCTTCAGCTCCACGCCGCTCTCCGTGGCGGGAAACCCATTTGGGATGGTGTCCAGCCGCTGGGCTAATTTTTTATAGATGTCTTCAGTCATCGTTTACTCACCTTTTTCTCTACTTTCACAATTGATCACTTTAGGCTCCAGCGCCTACTCCTTGCTTTCCTCTGTAAGCGGTGCGACGACACCTAGCTGCTGCAAAGCACTAAGAACGTCCTTGGCCCACCATCGTTCCACGATCTTGCCGTCGGCGATGCGGCAGATGTCCATCCCCGTCACCTCGATCCGTTTTCCCGTCGGTTGACTGCCGGCTATCCCGGCGACATCTGTCCAGCGACAGGTCCACCGGCCGGCCACCTTGTCCCTCTGGGCGACGATGTCCTCGATGACGATCTCCATATCCGGAGCGGCCTCCAACCAGCCAGCAGCCCACCCTCTGAAGCTTTCCCGATCGGTTACCGTGGGCCAGGCGGGATCATGGTTCACGAAGCCGACGGAGAAGATGTCGTCCAGGGCATCCAGGTTGCCTTCGTTCCAGAGCTCCTCGGCCTCACGAATGTAGACGGCCTCGTTTGCCTCCAGGTCGCTGGGAGCAGTGGCAACTGGCTCCATAAGCTGGCCCCAGGTAAAATCCTCACGCCCCATGGAGGGAACAACGCCAAGCTGCTGCATAAAGCCCAGGGCATCACACTGGTGCCAGTTTTCCGCGACTTTGCCCTCGGCCAAACGATGAAATGCCATCCCCGTCAGCGTCAGTTGACTTCCCGATGGGGGGATACCCATGTATGCCCCTTCGTGGGTGGCTCGCCATGTCCAGCGGACTGCCACCTCGTCCCCTTGGGCGACCATCTCATCAATCTCAACGGCTTTATCTGCACGGAAGGCTGAGACGTGCAGGGCAACGTGTTGCTTATAAGACTCCAGGTCGATAACCTCGGGTACGTTGGGATCGTGATTAACGAAATCGATGGCGCAAATCTCGTCGAAAACGGCCTGGTTCCCTTGTTCCCAGCCCTCATGCCAGAATTGGCGGACGATGGCCTTGTTCTCTTCTTCTTGCGTCATTTTCCCTCCCCCACAGCCAACCATCAATACTGCTGGGAGCGCGAAGGTCATGACCAGGATGAGAAAGCCATCGAATTGTGCAAATCGACGCATTTTGTCCCTCCTTTCTCACACAAAACGACTTCTGTTGGGATTATTCCCTCAACGACTCGATGGCCTCTTCCAGGGCCACTCGCACGGGCGTATAGGTGATGCCCAATTCCCTCTCCGCCTTGCTGCCATCGAAGACGAAGCCCGCCCGCATCACCCTCATTTGAGCCGTGGACATCCCCCACAGTGGTGGCTTCTTAATGATATTGGCGATCATCGTTAGCAAGGCGGCGTTGAACATGGTCAGCGGACCGGGTAAAGATAGCTTGGGTAGGGCAACCCCTGAAATTTCGGTTATCATTTCGTTTAAGCTACCCCAGGTCATATGGTGCTTGCCCGCCAGGTATTTCTCCCCGAGATTGCCCTCCTTTTCCGTTGCTCTGACGATGGCCTCGGCCACATCCCGTACGTGTACGAAAGTGAAGACGGAATCATTAAATACGGTGGCTGGCAAACGCCGATGGACCAGATTGCTGATGTATTGCCCTGAGGCTTTAGGATCCCCCGGTCCCAGAACGGCGCCGGGGTAGACCATCACCACAGGCAGCCCCCTTTTCTCATAAAGCTCCCAGGCGGTGAGGTCCCCCTCGTATTTGGTGCGGAAGTACTCGCAATACCGGTCAGGACCCACAGGGCTTTCCTCGGTGAAGGGACGATCCTCCGGTGTGCCATAGATGCCCGCGGTGCTGACGTGAACCACTTTGGCAATGCCCGTCTCCAGAGCGGACTCCATAACGTTTCGGGTGCCAGAGATATTGATATCGGTGAAGACCTGTTTTTGGGGCTCCCAGAAGGAATAAAGACCGGCCACGTCGATGACCCAGTCACAGCCCCTCATGCCCTCCACCAGTGAATTTCTATCGGTCACGTCCCCCGGAACGAGGACGATGTTCAACTTCTCCAGCCTGGAAATATCGCTGGTCTCTCGCACCAGACAGCGCAGCTCATGTTTGGTCTGAGCCAGCCGCCCAGCCACGTGCGTGCCGATGAACCCAGTGGCCCCTGTGATGAAGATTTTCATTTTCCCTTGCCTCCCGAGTCAGATGCCTGTTCTGTCTCCGTGATCGTAAACGTCGTTGTTACCCTGAGAATGGTATGATTTTCTTCAGATTTTGTCAAGGGATATTTAGGTCAGACCATGATTCTTGGAGTGGTCGCATGACTGCGAACAGCACTTAAATCCATGTATTGACAGCAGAAACCGCCATCGCTCAGACCTTATGGAGATCATAACGGGATTAGGATTGAGAGGTGAGGGGTGAGGGACGCTCCTCACCAAATCAAAAAGGGCTCCTTCTACATCTTTGAAAGACTGTATAAGTGCTACGTTTTCCCTAAATCCTCAATCCTCGCCTCTTTGTATTTCGCTTTCAACGATCCACGATTCTCAGATCTCGATCCCTGTGCAAAAGGGCTCTCCTGCACTTTCAGGAGAGCCCCATTGTCTCGTCACACAGGTATCTGGTCTTTGCGACCCAGTTTACAGCTTGGTGTTGAGCTTCGACGCCTCGGCCAGCAAATTGCCCTGCAGATCTCGAAATTCCCCCCTGGCTGGTAGGTAGACCTCAAATCGCAAATCATCGCCATTCCAGAACAACACCGCACCATCCTGTTTGTCCTCAGGTACCTCTTGCGATATCCGCTCGATGATAGCTTCTCTTGTCTCCCGATTGTACAGCACATAGGGTGGATCATTGCCTCCAACGCTAGTCAACTTGCCGGTGCAGTAGATGTCGCCCACAACATGTAGCTCGTCCGTTGGATTGGTGGTCCCAATGCCCACCTCGCCGGTGCTGTCCTCGATGTACAGCCTGGTCCCAGGGGTGCCGGCATAATCGTAGATCCGAAACCCTCCTCCATCCCCAGGACTATAGCCGATCAGCCACTGGCTGGATCCAGCACCCAGGAACCGAACATTCGAGGATGCGGTCAGGTCTGCGGAGTTCACATTGATGGTCACAGGCCCTGAGCTTGATTTCACCTCTAATTTCTCTCCTGGACTCGTGGTGCCGATGCCTATCTTGCCATCCTGGCCATGAACGAACAGAGCATTTTCGTCAATATCAGATTCTACCCGAAAATCGGCATCTGCGCCATCATTATTGATTGTCACCTCATTTTGTGTGCCCTCATAGGCATCAACCAGGTTCACACCACCGGAATGTAACCGTATTCGGTCCGTTGTGAACTCAATGTAAGTATCTGAATCCCCGCTATGATAGATATGCTGGCTAAATCCTGCAGATCCAGCTACATCAAGCCTGTGAGATGGACTGCTTGTTCCAATGCCAATATAACCGGTAGAATCTATTACCAGATCTGTGTACGAACTTTCGGTTCCTAATCCCAATTTTGTCCCTGATCCATAAGTGCATAACACCGCCGTTTTCGGGCCCATCGCCAGGAACAGTCTGGTCGAGGGGCTGGTGTAGGTGTTCTCGATCTCCACTCCTTCGCTATTGATGACATTGGAGGAATTGATGATCTTCAGCGCATTGCTGTAACCTCCCTGACTACTTGTGTTAATGCCGACAAAACCAGTGAAGTAGCCATCGCCCTCCACATGCAACTCCTGTGCTGGGCTGGAGGTGCCTATGCCCACCTGGCCACCGTCCTCGATCCACAGCCCCAAGTTGCCGAAATCATCCTTGAGGCCGATTCCAGTGGCATCCTTGGCAAACAGGGCGCCATCAAATCTCGCCTCACCAGCGACTTCGAGTGTTTTCGTTGGACTTGTGGTCCCTATACCTACTTGACCACCGTCTTCAACCCATAAGCCCAAATTGCCAGCGTCATCTTTCAGGCCAATACCAGTCGAATACCGCGCAAAGAGGGCATCAGAGAAACTCGCCTCGCCCACTACCTCCAGTTCTCTTATCGGACTGGTCGTCCCGATGCCGACCTGACCCCCGTCTTCAACCCATAATCCCGGGTACCCACCATCATCCCTCAGTCCTATACCAGTGGCATCCAGGGCGTAGATGGCACCGTCAAACCTCGCGCTGCCTGCAACATCTAACTTCTGACCGGGGCTCGTTGTACCGATCCCCACATTGCCGTTAGTGTCGTCGATATACAACCGTGTGGTCCCAGAAGTCTGGAGCTGTAGGGGACTGCTGCTGGAGACAAAGTTGGCAAACAAGGTGCTGTCCACTTCCGCGTTCCCAGCAACATGCAGTTTCTCAGCAGGCGTTGTCGTCCCAATGCCAACTTTTCCTGCCACCGCGGAATAGATGTCGTTCCCTGAGATTGTCCAATCGCCATCGGTCCCAGCTGCTGACAGTTGCCAAGTCCCCACTCCAGAAGAATCCGAAGTCAAAACGTACCCGTCAGATGCACCCGTTGGCATCTTGAATCCCGCCACCTGGACCGTCCCCGCCACGTCAAGCTTCTCTTCTGGACTCTCTGTCCCCACCCCTACCCGGTTATTTTCTCCACCGACGAACAGCGCCGCTGTGGTATCGTTGAATCCGACCATGAGGGAGCTGTTCACATCGTTGACCAGACGATCAGCATCGCTGATGCCCCGGCCCATAACGATGGTATTGACTGAGTCTGCTCGAAGATACTCCCCCACTGCCACGGAGTAATCCCCCCTAGCGGTGGTCTTGTATCCCATGGCGGTGGCGTTGTAGCCACTGGAGGTAGTCCTGTGGCCCAGAGCCAGCGCCTCGTCCCCACTGGAGATGGTGTTAGATCCGATGGCCGTAGACCAGTCTCCGCTGGCCGTGGCGTATTTCCCAATGGCGGTGGACACGTCGCCACTGGCGATGGAGCCGTCGCCCATAGCGGTGGCGGCATCTCGTGTAGCGGAGGTGTTATAGCCCAGCGCGGTGGAGAATACACCCCGGGCTGTGGTCCAGGAACCGATGGACGTAGCATATGATTGCAGGGCTTTGCTATTGTATCCCAAGGCCACCGAATACCACCCCGTGCTGTCCGGATCCCAGTGAGTGCCATCGACATCTCGTCCAGCCTGCAGCGCCATCTTGTCCTCATCCCAGTGAAACCTGCTCCCGCTTCCCGCTCCATAGAAGTTTACGTCATAGCCGGTGTCGTCCTGGCCGACATTCAGCGTCCCCTGCACATCCAGCTTGGCTAAGGGATTTACCGTACCAATGCCAACGCTTCCCGGCACGGCGGAATACATGTGGTTGCCCGATATTGTCCAGTCGCCATCGCTACTGCCGGTGGCATTGCGGGCATATTCGGCCGTATCGGCTTCTGATGCCCGGAACGCATACCCCACAGTAGCAATCCGCTGCCTTGGCGCCAACTCAGGATCACTCTCTACCTGGATCCCAAGCCAGCGCGAGGAGCCATTGAATACGGTGTCGCCAATTGCATTCACCCGACCCAAAAGGACGTTGAACATGCCATGGCTCACCTGCACCGTCGATTGGGTCTCACTCCAGATTTGTGTCCCCCCCGTCGAGTCGGTGTAGATGGCAAATGTCATGGAGAGAGTTGTATCTAGAGCCACATCGTCCGAATCGGTGAGGGTACCCTGATAGCTGATTAGACCGGGCACCTCGGCCAGGGCTGCAGAGGATATGAAGCCCAGCGACAGCACCAGCATAAGAGCTATCGTTCTCATGTTTGCACCTCCTTCACGAGTTTTCTTTAAAGAAATGTTGAATCTAGAGACGACTTATCTGAATTGTTAGGCAAAAAATTTATCGGCACATCCCCAAGGTTATTTTACCAGGATATACCGACTCTGTCAAGAGAAAAATACAAACTGCAAAAACTACATGAGCAGTCTATATGTTATTTGATCAAACCATCGATTCTCGCAGAGATCTTTTCGATCACCGATCTCTCTTCACCCTCCTCCGACGCAGATGTGATGGCATCGATCCCCTCGGCGCTGAATTGCCAGTCCCTCTTACCGGCGGTGATGAAGAGGATGACCTTGTCTTTGTTCTCTACCTTTTGAGCTAGCTCCCCTGTACTCCCCCCAAAGGTTTTCCCCATACGAAGCTCATCCATGATGACGATGGAGCTGTAATCAGCATGGTCTATTCCCTTTAACTCGCCAGGAGGCACGATTTCTATCTGGCAGGTGTCTTTGTATCTGTTGACAATCCCTTCTGTGACTGCATCCTTAAACTCGCTTGTTGTTCCCGTTATTAAGATCTTATGACTGGCCTCTGGATTTTCAAAGGTGTCTTGCTGCATCCTTGATCGGCAGGAAAAGATTCTCATGGAAACCAGAGCAACAGCGAGAAAACCGAGACCAAGCAGGCAAGATTTCATCGCCTTTACTTCCTTTGAGCCCATTATTTCCTCTCATTTCTGACTTTTCAATTGCGAGTCAATCCGAGTCCGTCAAGAGTTCAGCTTTTCCACTAACGAAAGGGCCGCACATCCGCGGGAAACATGCTTTTTAGATATCCCCAGGATACGGCGATAGAGCCCCAGATATTGGGGAAATTCGGGATTGAAGAAGTGGCCCGGGTGAATGAGAATGCTTAAGGCTCCACCTAATCGACTGAGATGCACGAGTATCTTTTGGAAAGCGGAAATGGGATCTCTGGGATACTGCTGCAATAACGAGCCTTCATTGATCGCCATGGGGACTTCCCATAGGTCAAGTCTCTCGCCCCTGGCAAGATCAAAGGGCTGAAACAGGCCAGCTATCCCACAGCGATATCCTACGTGAGCTGGATAGCCGACTGTCTCATCGCACTTGATACCGCACTCGGCTAAAAATGACCACGACTTAACCGGATCGAAACGTAAGTAATGAGCTCTTCCTGATTTGATTTCCCGTTTTAGCAACCTCTCCAGCTCGCGCTTTTGGGCAGCGAATTGTTCATGGTCGAGGAAGGTATCATAGTTATAATGCATTCCTAATTGCCAGTCCTTCGGAATCCCTTCACACACTTGGGGGATAACCTCGGACCCACTGCGTGCTCCGAACCGGCCCCCCGCTCCATTAAGCATATAGAAAGCTGAGGTGCAGCCAAACATTCTCTCGACCTCTACCATACCGGTCACATTGTCGAAATAGAAATCCTTGGGCCGCAATGTGTTTCTCATCAGCCACCAGATATTCATAACGCGCGGAACTTTAGCGTGCATGAGCGGCTGAAATATTCGAAAACAGCGAATGGCTTGAGTGATCAGATCGTTGCCCAGGAGAATATCGCAATCGTGAGATAAAACCATGAACACCGAGGGCGTCACGTTCTCCAAGTTAAATTTGGGCCATCCTTCTTCGGCCAAACCAGCACAGGCAGCCACCAATGCCGCCACAGCCTCGTTAAAAACCGGAACTTCCAACAGACCCATATCACAACGAGGGCTCCCCTCAGCGGGGAATCGACCGTGTAAGTCACGCTGCGGCAGCTCTCTTTCCTCACGAAGAGTAAGCAGATCCATCATAGTAGCGAACATATTAAAGGCGGGAATCAGTGTCCCGGACCCATGCCGAAACCATAAAGGATGAGTGGCTTGGGGCAGACATGACCAGCCTTCCCCATCCGGGATGGGGAGCTGATGCCACAAGGTGAGGTTTGTTCCATTGAACTCTACTTGGTAAAGTCGCTCGGGAGCAAAGGGGGCAGGAATGTCTATAGGTATCGCAATAGCTTGCTTACGTAAATTTAGAGCATCTCTCAGCGGGACAAAGACGATTTCCGTCTGTCGAAGCAGTTCCTGAGCTCTAGGAGGAAAGAAAAGGGCAACATGATTTGTAATCTGCTCCCAAAGATAGAGAGATTGGCGCTGCAACATCATCCTAATAAGCCCTGCGTATACAGCCTGGTGATGTACCAATTATCGAAAAAGTTGAGCGACTGCCTTTCAATAGTTTCAAGATGTGGGTAGACCACCACCTGATAGCCCTTTCTGATGAGAAAAAAACCCATGCGTTTCATCAGCTGAGCCGCTGACCTGCCAAAAGGATGGTCGTTGATGTGCCAGGCCCTCACCCCCACCGCCCCCGCTTTTTGGAGACGTTTCACAGCGTCTATTAAAAGTATCTTAATTACCGCAACGGCTGAAAGTCCATCAACACTGTCTGATATCGCCATGAGATCCACAATGTAACCCATAGAATCATCATCGAGGGCATAGATGATCCAGCCCAGAAGCTGGTTGTTCATGTAAACGGCTCGAACCACAGCACTCACATGAGGATTCGCGAAAATCCGCCATCTGAGGTAATCGGCGCTTCGGAAAATGGTGGTACCACCCCACTGCTTGACGAAGGAGACGCTCAATTCGCTGATATCCTCGGGAGGGTCGGTGAGGGTTTTTAAATGCAATCCATTCAATAAGATTCGCCTCTCAACTATTCGCTGTGACAGATTCAGTGCCGATGAGACAAGGGAGAGACCCGCACCCGCCAGCGAACCAGCCATGGTTTTTAAGGCACTCCACTGGACTCTTTTTTTCCGAACAAAATATCGATCCGATAAAATCTTCACAGACCTTCCCGAAAAGGGCCGGAAAAGCTGGGAGGTGGCCCCCGGCACCGCAAAACCAACTCTCTTAAAAGCCCTCTCGGCTGGAGTGAAACCCCAGATGGCTCGTATATCATTTTGTTTTGCGTAGTCAAAAAGTAGTTCATACATCTGCGCGAAAAGGTGTTTGCCACGATAGTGGGGATCCACCAGGGTTTCTTCGGATTTGGCCGTCCAAAAAGTGCCCTGGCCATCGATCATGGGCACGGGTATCATCGCCTGGGTGCCCACGACGCAGCCGCCATCTTCGACCATCACAAAGGGCGCCATGGGACCTTTGTACAGAGAGGAACAAAACTCCCATCTCCATTGGTCCAAGGTACGCTTGTCGGTATAGTATTGATTGTAGAAGTCATTACAAGCGGAAGCGTCTTCAGGGGTAGCGAGCCTGATTTTCATGCGTGTACCTCACCTTTTCTCGGTAATGACGTATGGTGCAAATAAGGACATTATCTGTTTCAATTCTCGAGTCTTCCTGAGGTTCCTCAAGAGAGGCGAACACCCCAATGGATCATTCGCTGAGATCCGACCTGAGTTCCCTCAATGTCCAATCCAAAGGCACAGTTACAGACAGTGATAAAGAGACAGCTCTCATACAATGCCAATGTTAGCATCCTCATCAGATTTTGTCAAGACATATTTGCCTAAAAACCAATCACTTTGCTGCAGAAACAGTGTGAATGCCATCCTCACGCATCACGCATCACGGATCCCTAAAATTCTTGACAAATCCCTGCTCCTTATGTATGTTTCTCCAGACGAACATCTGCCACCGGAAGGGAAACAATGCTCATCAAACTGGCCAAGTCGGCCGGATTTTGCTTCGGGATCAGGAGAGCCATGAACCTGATCCTGGAGGCGGCCAACAAAGAAAAGGGCCCGCTATATATCTGCAGACCCCTGGTCCATAATCCTCAGGCCATCATTTCCATTATCGTACGGCCATTATAAAAAGTGCTCTTCTCGACAGGGATTTGGTCCTAATTCCTTAATCTTCTCTGTAAATTCTCCAACCACCTTGGCAAACCTACGCCCCTCCGAGGCAGACACCCACGAAAGCCTCATGCGATCCGCGTCAAAACCCAGATTTTCAAGCACTCTCTTAAGCAGAGCAAACCGTCTCCGCGTGTGGTAATTCCCCTTTTGATAATGGCAATCTCCCGGGTGGCATCCGGCAATTAACACGCCATCTGCTCCCTTCAAAAGCGCTGTGATGATGTGGAGTGGATCTACTCGGCTGGAACACATGACTCTCACGGGTAAGATGGTGGACGGGTATTTCAGCCTGCTCACACCGGCAAGATCCGCCCCCGCATAAGAACACCAGTTACAGAGAAACCCCACTATCTTCGGTTTAAACTCCTCTTCCATAAAGGCCTCCTGGCCGCCAACGGCAAAATGTAAGAGTTGAACGACCTCTCTTCTCCAAATGTGTGAGCTGAAATATCCTTCTCTGCTGGCCAGCTCATCTAATCCTCAAATTCGACTAATTCTTCCGTCTCAAATTTGGTAATGGGCACAGCTTCCTCTGGATCCATTCCCGGCACATAGTCGAACAACTCTTGGACGGACTCTCGGACCTTGAGAAAAATACTCGACACCGGAATATCCACCGGGCATACATCTGTACAGGAACCACACCCCACACAGGAGATGGCTACATGAATCAACCTACCCAGGTGGTAAAACAATGTATCGGGAGGAACTCGTATTGCCCTCTTTTTATTAAGATCTCGCTCGAATTCAGCGGGCTTAGGTTCAAGATCTCGCGACTCGAAAGTGCACACCTCGCAATAACAGATGGGGCAGACCTGGCTACATCCGTGGCAACCGATGCATTTACCAAACATATCGATCATGCCGGAAAGACCATATTTTTCTAGCCCGATCTCGTCGTAGAGTTTGTTTTTCTCAGCTTTCCTCTTCTGTTTGTGCTGCTGGATAGCCTCTGTTTCCAGCTTCTCCTCAGCCAGTTTCCCTTCCATGCCCTCAATAAACCCCATGGCTTTATCCGTGTTCAAAAATATGGTGCACTTCGTCTCCAGGCCGCTCTCTCCCATAGTGGCCACGGTCATATCAGCACCTAGAGGAACGAAACGCTCGCAGGCCCGACAGGTAGGCCTTATCTCCGGAGCAATCTCGGCCCTCTTTACAGCGTCCCAGTATTGCGGCAGCTTCTCTCCGACGCTCCCATCGACCTGGACCATCTTTAAAGGATAAACCCCTCCACAAACAGAAGATATGAAAAGAAATTTATCCAGGCTACCCTGCCCATGTTTGACAAGCTCTATAAATCCCCGCAATTCACAGGGTCTAAGCACTACAGCCAGGGGCTCAGGAAGCGACTCTTGCAAGGTCAGTCGCGAGAGCACCGATGCCGCGTTTGACGGCATGAGCGGACAAAGCGGACAGGCAGATGCAAGCGCATCCGCGTCGGTGATGAGTGAATAAGCCACAGCACTATTTCCGTCCGTCTTCTGAAGAACAAGAGCTCCCCTTATTCTGCCCTTATTTAGAAGAAAGGTCAGGAGTTTTTTGACACTCTTTTCCACGCTTTCGTCGAGCTTGAATACTTTGCTCATCTCTCCTCCGTCAAAGGCGAAGTTATTTTGTTCATTTGATCTTCGAAGAATATGTGAAGTAGTATCATTATAGAGACAGCATGAGATGTTGGATGCTGGATTCTCGATCCTTGATCCGAGATCTTGAGTTCTGAGTTTTCAACCTGCATCTGGGAATCAGCATCCAGGACTATTCTCTAAAAAGCACTCCAAAATTCTTGGATGAGCCTATTTATTATACGTCTCTATGTAAGCTTTTTCTACCTCTTTCAGCTCCTCCTCTTTATAAACGATCTGAGGAAGAGGGTCTTGTGGATTCCTTCCGGCGACATAGTCGAAAACCTCTTGCATGCTGTCGGCCACTAGAGTGAAAATCCGTGAGACCGGAATAGCCATGGGGCAGGCGTCTTCACAAGTTCCACAGGACACACAGGAGAGACCCATGTGGGACATCCGGCCCAGTTGGAAAAGCAAGGTGTCGGGCATAAACCTCAATGCCCCTTTCTTTTGGGCTCGCATCAGATAGTTATCCGGTGTCAGCTTGAGCGCGTCGGAATCGAAATAGCACTGGCGACAGTAGCAGATAGGACATACTCTCATACAGTTGTGACAATTTATGCATTTGCTAAAGATTCCCAGCAATCTCTCTGGGCCTCGAGTATCCCGACTCAATGCCTGTAGCGTCTGTTCCCTCTTTTTGCTTATTTCCTCAGTCAACTCCTGTACCTTCGTCTCCCAGCTTTTCACCGATGTGTGGTATTCAATGTCCAGACTCTCTAAAAAATCCTTTCCCTTCGTCGTGCCGGGGATGACGAAAAGACTGGACTCGGGCGCCCCTAATATCCCAAAATGGGCATCCGAATGCGGCATGCTAAATTTATCGCATATGTCACACGCCCATCGAGGTGAACGAATTATCCATTCTTGGAGCACCTTCTCATAGAGAGCGTCACCTTTCCGGGGATCTTTGATATAGTCGCCGAGGGGCAACACACCCGGGCAGTCCACACTTAACAGAAAGATGTTCTCCAAGTCCACCTGATCAAGCTTATGCAGCTCGATGGCAGCGCGTATCTCGCATGGTCGCATCAAAACGGCAATTCTATTGGTGCCTTTTCCGTATCTTGTTAAACTGGATAGTGCCCTGGCCCCCTGGACCGGCATGACTGGAGGTAAGGGAAATGCGCCGTCCAACAAAGATGTATCCCGCATCAAAATATAGCTAAACGAGTCACCAGCTGGAACCCTAACAGGAAGGAGCAGGGCATCAAAGAAGCCTTTATCTAACGCCTCTTTCAAGAAGTTTAAAATCCCGTCTGCTATACCAGCTTTGGCCTGAATAACTGCGCCCTTCACGTGTCCCTCCTCAGCTTGAGCGGATTGGGACCCAGTTTCTTCAGGTGGTCGTTGAACTCTGCCGCCGTGTCGACAAATCTCCTGCCTTCTCCATGGGCGACATATCGAAACCACACCCTCTCCGGTCCCAACTCCAAAGTCTCAAGGATCGACTTGACCACTGCTACCCTTCTTCTGGCGCGATAGTTGCCCGTCTCGAAATGACAATCCCCTGGATGGCAACCGGAAATAACGACACCATCGGCACCTTCTATGAGAGATCTGAGAATATGAACTGCAGAAAGCGATCCAGTACAGTGAACTCTGGATATGAGCACATTCTCTGGATAATACAGATGATGAGCCGAGGCGGTTTCACATCCGCCAGTACCACACCAATCACAGAGGAAATAGACAATTTTAGGCTCGAATTCTTTCATCACCACTCCTTTTTACCGGATCTTTCATGTGCCCAATAAGACATCGAGTGCCCCTATTGGTTGATTGCTTTTAAAATCCGTCAGATACGACGCGTCGTTTGGACATATGGCCACGCAAGAACCGCATGAGTCGCAGAGAAATGGATGCACAACGGCCACTTTCTTGCTTGGATCTATGTGCCTTGCGGAGTAAGCGCAGACATCAACGCAGACCCCGCAGCCCATACATAACGATTCCTTAACGTCAGCCACATACATAGCGTTGGGAGGTGGCATCCGCTTCTTGCCGAGAATGGTTAACGCCCTGCCAGCAGCATCTCGTGCTGTCAGAATACATGCGTCAAACCCCCTGGGAGAATGTGCCAGCCCTACTGGATAAATACAGTTCGTGGCCCATTCATAAGGTTTCGTCAATCTCTTGATGGCCTCTTCATAAGGATATGCATTGGCATCTGAATCAAAAAAGCCATCGGCATCGAGCGGATATCCCAACAGAAATGACAAATCCTCGTTATTTGCTATGTCCGGAACAATGCCCGTGCTCAACACAACCAAGTCAGCTTCTTGCTTATTTCCATTGGCCGTCACTACCTCCAGGGTTTTCCCACTTTTGCGCACCTCGGGGTAGTGGTGGTCCTCAAACCTGACAAATTTTACCCCTAACTTTCCTGCCTTCTTATAGAGGTTTTCTTGCCCATAGCTCGTCATGTCTCGGTAAAAAATGGTCACATCAGAGTTTTTCTGCCTGAGCTTGATGGCATTTTCCAGAGCCTGATCACAACAAATTCTCGAGCAATATGGATGCCGGGCATCCTTTGAGCCGACACATTGAACCATAGCCACTGCCCGCGGTCCGCGTTCGGCCTTCAGTAGTTGGGGAAGACGCTCTTTAAGTTCAAGTTGCGTGATGATTCTGGGGTCCTTACCGTAAAGAAAACCATCGGGCCTGTATTCCCTGGCTCCGGTTGCCAGTATGACCACACCAGTGTCCACAGACACATCTCCATCTGGCGTGCTGACGGTCGCCTTAAAATTGCCTGCATAGCCAGCAGTCTCTTTCAGCACAGCGTTTTTATAGACGATGACATTGGAATTAGATTCTACCTTTGATATTAAGCTCCATACATAGTCTTTCTGCGCTGGCCAGAGATATTCTATATGGCCCCCGAGCGTGTCCTTCTGCTCCACCAAGGTAACCGTGAATCCATTTGATGCGATTCCATCGGCGGCGACTAGTCCGGAAAGGCCCCCTCCGATGACCAGGGCATGAGGTGTAAAGGCGTCGGTTGGAGGAGATGCCTGTGCTCCCCTTCTGACCCTTTCAATACCGACTCTTATCAAGGCAAGAGCTTTTGTGAGCATCTTGTCTCGGTCCTTGTGGACATAAATCACATCCTCGCGCAAGCGCACATACTCAGTCAGGAGGGGATTGAGTCCGGCCATCATAACCGTTTTTCTATATTTTAGCAGTTTCTGCAATGGAGTGCACACAGCAAGGACAACTCGATTCACCCCCGATTTTTTTATCCGCTCTGCAGTTTCCTTGATGGTGGCGGGTGTACAACAGGCCCTTATAATTTCAGTATGAGACACTCCCGGCAAGCCCTCTGTTGTCTCTCTTAACACTTCCAAATCCATGCGTTTATTGAAGGTGCCAAAGCAACTGCAGATGAAAACTCCCACCCGGGGTCTCTCACCGGCCATATCTTTGAGGGGAGGTGGAGCGGCTCGTTGGAAATTAGGTTCTCCAAGATACTTCAGCGCCTCAGTGAGGGCAGCACACCCTTCCCATATCGTCTCTGGATTGCCCTTTGGGCCAGAAAACTCGCCGACAGCAAAGATCCCATCGACATCGGTCTCACAAGAAGAGAATGGTCTTATCTGGCAAAAACCTCGATCGTCCGCTTTGACTCCACATATCCGGGACAATGGTTCCATCAAGGCCGGTGACTTCTGTCCGGTGATCAGGATGGCTAGCTCTACCCTTTGGGTGCCACCTCTACCGTTCTCCTCATATTCAATGGCGACATTTTCCTCCCCTTGAGGAGTCATCTTCAATTTGTGGGTTTTGACCAGCTGGACTCCAGCATCTTGAGCTTTCTTATACCACAAGTAATGCTTCTTGCCAAATCCACGATAATCGCGAAGGAATATGGTCACCTGGGCTTCCGGTAAGATTTCTTTTAATTTAACAGCCCGGTGGGCTGCGCTGACCGAGAGGTTGTAATTCTCGTACTCTATCCCCGATTTGTTGAAATGCGGTGTGATGACGATGCCGAAGCTTTGGGGAACCTTGCCAGAAGGCAAGGTGACGGAATCTCGAACGAAGTTCGTCAACAGTGATTTTCTGGCTATTGTGGAATTCTTCATGACATGGGGAGTTTTTCCGAGACCGAACTCTTCTAGGTCCGCTTCTATCGGTTCATCGAATTCCGGTGCGAGAATAATGACCCCTACATCCATCTCCTGAACCTCTTCGGATCTTTCGAGCTTTAACGCTCCCGTGGGGCAAATCTCCTCGCATTTTCCACAGCGGGTGCACTGCTCCCAATCGATCAAGTATATATTCTCCCATGCTGCTTCAGGATGCACAAAGATGGCTTTGCGGTCTCCTACCCTCACTGGGCAAACCTCTATACACTGATCACATTCCGCGCAAGCAAAGTTGTTTACAAGTTGCGCTTTTGTCCGATACTTCACTTTGAAATGACCTGCTTCTCCTGACACTTCCAACAACTCTGCATTGTAGCAATCGGTGACACACCCAATTGCCTTAAACAGTCGCTGCGGCATGTGTCCGCATATCCAACAAAAGTCAAGAGGAAGCTGAGCGAGAGCCTGGTTTTTCATCTCATCCACATAACGCCCGCGATTTAACAAAATGACTTTATAGCCTTTTTTACAGAAGGCATAAGCTGCCCGATATCCGCCCAGGTTTGTCCCGTAAATAAGCACTGTGCTTTCCTTAGCCACAAGATGCCCCCTTTCTAAAAGGCTTTCCCAGTGGAAGCAGATATTTCGCCTATCTACCACATGGATTGAGGGATGGCCTGTATTAAATTCCTAAAAAGGCTCCCTCGGCTTGGCAGAACCCATTTCCCTTAAGGAAATAATATTATCATCCTCAGCAAATTTTGTCAAGGACTATTTCCCTATAAATTATAGGTTTATAAATTGTAGTTATATTGCCCAAGAGAATTTGAGACGATCTTTCAATTTCTCCACATGAAGAAAAGCTTTATTCGTTTTCGTGATATGATGACACTAAAGATGAATGAATCTACCGATCCACCAACTTTGACACACTATCACAAATCATGATCTCCCAAAACTATTGACATCCCCTATGCAAAACACTATGTTTCCACCAGACGAACACCATACCTCTCATCACCAAGGAAACGCTCATGCGCATCAAACTGGCCAAGTCGGCCGGATTTTGCCTCGGGGTCAGGAGGGCCATGAACCTGATCCTGGAGGCGGCCAACAAGGAAAAGGGGCCACTATACACCTATGGGCCCTTAATCCACAATCCCCAGGCCATCGAGATGCTGGAGTCAAAGGGCGTCACGGTAATTGACCCTCAAGGTGGACTCCCTAAGGAAGCACAGGATGCCTTCATCGTCATCAGGTCTCACGGGGTGGCTCCTCAGGAACGGCACAAGATCAAGGCATCGGGAGCCAGAGTAGTCGATGCTACTTGCCCACGGGTATCCCGGGTGCAGTCCATCATCAAAAAACACGTTAAGAAGGGCTACACCACCATCATCATCGGCGATAAGGGGCACTCCGAGGTGACGGGCCTGCTGGGATATGCTGGACCAAAAGGGCTCGTGGTTGAGAAACTTGAGGATGTGGAGGATCTGCCAGAGGCGGACAAAGTTTGCGTAGTAGCCCAGACTACCCAGGATCAGAACGCCTTCTGGAATATCGCTAAGGCCATCAGTGAGAAATATCCCCAAGCCTCAATTTTCTACACCATCTGCGACTCCACAGGGCGGCGCCAGAGGGAAACCCATGCTCTGGCTAAGGATGTCGACGCCATGATTGTGGTGGGAGGGCGCAACAGCGCCAACACCCGTCGCCTGGCTGAGATCTGTCGAGGGACGGCCACGCCCACGTCTCATGTGGAGACGGCCGAGGAGCTTGACCTGCAAGCCTTGGCCCAATATGCCACGGTTGGGATCACGGCCGGAGCCTCGACGCCCAACTGGCTCATCCAGGAAGTCGTGGATCGACTGGAAGGGCTGCGAGGCGAAAAACAGAAGAGATGGATGCGGCTTCTATGGGAATGGGCCACCTATTTGGTCAAAAGCAACGTCTACGTGGGTCTGGGGGCAGCTAGCCTGAGCTACGCCACCTGCCGGCTCCAGGGAATCGAGCCCGAGTTGCGCTTCACCTTTGCCGCCTGCTTTTACGTGTTCGCCATGCACATCCTGAATCACTTCACCGACCGGACGGCGGTGAAGTTCAGCGAACCCGCTCGCCTGGAGTTCTACGACCGGCATAGGAAACTATTAATCTCGTTGGGAGGATTATCGGCCCTGGGAGCCCTGCTATGTGCTCTAACCCTGGGGGGCTGGCCTTTTCTCCTAATTCTGGTCATGTCTATCCTGGGGCTTGCCTACGGCATCAAGATCATTCCCCAAAGCTGGCCCGGACCTTTGGGATATCACAGCCTCAAAGACATCCCTGCCTCCAAAGATCTGTCCCTGGCCTTGGCCTGGGCCATCGTGGCGGTTATCATGCCTCTGCTGAGCGCTGGCGCTAGATTCACCGCGGCCACGAGCGTGGCGTTGTTCTTCACCTTCGCCATGGCCTTCATCCGATCGGTATTATTCAGCATCAAGGAGATCCAGGGGGATCAGATCGTGGGTCGAGAAACCATTCCCATCATCGTGGGAATCAAGAACACCAAGGTCATCCTGCTGGCTCTAACCGGGTTACTTGCCATAGTGCTCGTTCTCTCTGGACCTTTGGGCTGGACGAGTAACCTGAATCTGTTCCTCTTAGTGGGCGTCCTCTACACCGTCATGTACCTCTTCCTCTACCACCGGCGCTTCATCTCGCAGGGCACGACATTTGAGCTGGTGGTGGACGGCGTTTTTTACCTCTGCGGAACATTGGCTTACTTCTGGTACCTGACCAGCGGTTCAACGCCTTTTTGATAATGCTGGCAGCTCGGACGATGAAATGACGATCCAACATCTCTTGTTTTCTCAACGATTCTAAGCCTCATTTCACCTCGGGTACATGCTTCAGGGCAGCCTCCACCTTTTCCTGAGGATACTCCTAATCCCGAAGCTGGCCGCCGAAATAACTATCATAGGCCTGCAAATCGAAGTGTCCCTCTCCGCTGAAGTTGAAGACGATGACATTTTCTTCTTGGTAATTCACCACCAAAGTTGCACTAATTTAGTTCTTTGATAACCGGCTGTTTGAGATATTTTCGAAGCAATGGGATTACGTTTTCACTCCGATGATTGAAC